>AUXO010203788.1_pt1 | contig 11451 bp, 2 predicted proteins | sample 768731 | NCBI WGS metagenome assembly AUXO01 (sample SAMN02715735, study PRJNA202380) | gut metagenome | biome: sheep rumen | host: Ovis aries | place: New Zealand: Palmerston North | reverse complement strand
GATGGCAGCCTGAGCATAACACGCATAGCGTAGAAAGGAGAGAGTCATGCATAAACTTATAGAGTATTGCTGTGATGAGCTTGAAGATATCGAACGCAAGGCCTCTAAAGGACAGAAGCTTTCGATGCAGGAGCTTCAGTACGCAGACACGCTTGCACACATGAAGAAGAATCTCCTGAAGGGAGAGGAGATGTCAGGCGGAAGTGAATACAGCAGCATGGGGTATTCCAGACGCATGTCATATGATGATGGTGGTTCCTACAGAGCTGCAGATGGCGTAAAGAACTATGTCAGACCAGATGGATCATATGCTGACGAAAGCTCATATGCACGTGGAAGAGGTCCAGGCGCAGCGAGAGATTCAATGGGGAGATACTCAAGCGAAGGCGGCATGGACGAGAGAACTAAGCAGGAACTTATGAAAATGATTGAAAGAATGTAAGATCCTTGCGGAAGGGGAGCAGGCACTACGCCTGCTCTCTTTTTGTGTGTAGGGGAGAAATTAAAAAGCAAAAAATGTAATGTGGCCTTGGAATCAAACATCAGACGAAAGGAGCATCTTATGGCGAATGTAAGGGTCGATAAATATAAGGAAGCACTCGATTTCGTGCGGAATCGTATGCCAGCCAATTACGAGGCTCAGGAATTTTCAGGAAGCTTCAACCCACAAACTTATAACAGTGCATATAAACCTACGTACTTCGGCGTAAATACTGCGCCAACAACTAAAACCGTTCAAGTGACCTCTGCCAGGCCTGCAAGCGGTCATGTACAGGGGAGCACCAAAAGGAGTGACTTCACACCAAAGAAAAGCACTGTAACCAAAACTGTTGCGCCTGAAGAAGCTGCACGTAACTACACAAGCGGATACACACCAAAGGAGTACACAGGAAGTTATACACCTGCCACGATCACAGGGGATTATGTTAGCAGGAACTATACAAGCGGATACAATCCTTCGACTTATACAAGCGGCTACAGGACGCAGAACTACAAAAACAGCTACACACCTGCGGCATTCAATGGTAACTATAACGCTGCTTCATATGTAAGTGGTTATAAGCCAAATCAATACGCAAGTAACTATGCAGCAAAGGAGTACACAAGCAACTATGCGCCAACTGAGTACACTGACGCATACGCTCCTGGTCAGTATCAATCGAAGTATATGCCACAGATAGAGGCAGCTCTAAATAACGTAACGAACTTCCAATATGATCCAATGCAGGACGCATCTTATCAGGCACTGGCAAAGGTATACGGAGCACGTGGAAACCTTGCTGCAAAGAATACGCTTGCTGACGCTGCATCTCTTAACGGCGGATACGGAACGAGCAATGCGGTAACAGCGGCACAGCAGGCAAGGAACCAGTACAACCAGGAGCTTGCGGCATACATTCCACAGCTTGAGCAGAACGCATTCCAGAGAGCACAAGGCAATCTGTCAGCTCTTCAGGATATCGACAACACGCTGTACGGTAGATTCTCCGATGATCAGACAAGACAGCTTCAGGGCAAGCAGTTCGGACTTGATGTAGCAGGATACAACGAAGCTAACAGACAGTTCGCAGAGCAGAATGCTCAGAACGTATTCAACACTAATGAGAATGTCAGACAATTCGCAGAGCAGAACGCACAGAATGTGTTCAATACGAACGAGAATATCCGTCAGTTCGCAGAGCAGAATGCTCAGAACATCCACAGCATGAACAGAGATGATGCGTACAGGGCATATCAGGCAAGCCTTGATAAGTTCAATACTAACGAGGCTAACCGACAGTTCGCTGCTCAGATGGGCCTTGACTACGACAAGCTCAATCAGGAAGAGCGTCAGTTTGTAGAGCAGAACAGACAGAATGTCTACAACATGAACGAAGCGAACAGACAGTTTGCGGCAAATCTTGGTCTCGACTACGACAAGATGAATCAGGCCGAGAGGCAGTATCTTGCTAACTACAACCTCGACATAGCAAACATGAACGAGCAGAACAGACAGTGGGCCGAGCAGAACAGGCAGAACATCCACAACATGAACCAGGCAGAGCGTCAGTTCGCTGCCAACTACGGTCTCGATGTAGCGCAGTTCAACAACAACCTTGACCAGTTCGCAGCGGACGAAGCTTACAGATATGCAGGCCTTAATACTGACAACGACTACAGAGCATACCAGGCACTTCTTGACGCATACCAGGCATATCAGGGTGACAGACAGTTCGCTTGGAATTCCGCAATGGATAGATCTACAGCAGGACTCAATGGAGCATATGATCTGCTTGAATATATGTATGGCCCAGAATATATGGCTAATGCCGTTGCAAGCAGTGGCGGAAGCGGCGGAAGCTCAGGTGGTGGCGGATCATCTGGCGGAAGCAGTAAAAAGTCAAGTGGCGGCGGAAGCGGCGGAAGCTCAGGTGGTGGAAGCGCAACTAAGGCAGCAACTGTTGCCACAGCCGCAAACGCAAGATCCGCACTTGAACATATGAACAAGATGTCAAATGCGGACCTGAAGAAGAACGGCGGCACACAGACGCTGTTCAAGGAGAAGAAAAAGAAATAGATAGAAGCAGCTACATAGGCAAGAACCGCAAGGTTTAAGCAGTAGAAAGGACAAACGCTATGAAATTTGAATATGATTTTCATTTGTTCAGAGTCACGGACGAGGACTCCAACACAAAAAAGAAAAAGACTACAACAACCAAGACTGCGACTAAAACGAAGTCGCAGTCTTCTGTTTCATCAAAGCCAAAAACTACAAGCACAACAAAGAACGTAAACAAGACGGCATCGAAGAGCACTTTCATGGGCGGCGGTTCAGCGGTAAATAAGACTGCTGCGACTGTCAAGAAGGCTTCGACAACGACTACGACAAAGGCGAAGAGCACTCCTACAACTCAGGAGAGGATCAACCAGAAGAGCTATGGCACGACAACTCCTACACTGAGGACAAAGACCACAACCTCAAGGACTAAGAGTTCGGCAAACACTTCCTCTACACAGCGCACTGCTAACAGAGATGCCAACATGAATCTGAAGCAGCGCATGGCTACGACATCGAGAACGAGGCAGAAGGAGACTCTTTCCAGAGTAGATAATGCGGCGAGGAATCTTGTAGATCGTTCTAATACATGGGAACGCAGAACACTTAGTGCAAGGAATACTGAGCTTGAAACGCAGCGTAGAGCTGAAAAGAACACAGCGACTGCTCAAAGAAGAACGAACAGAGATGCGAACCTCAACTTTAAACAGACACAGATAGCAAGAACCTCTGGCAACTACAGAAGGCTTGCCAACGAAGCCAAAACCGAGATCCGCAATGCCATAACAGACAATGGTGCTAAGTTCACAAGAGAAGAGGATTTAAGGGCAAGGCAGAACCAAAAGTCAGGCATCAAGTCAAGAAATGCGACTCTGGGCATTAAGGAGTCCGCAACAGGAGAGACTATCGAAGGCACACTGAGACAAGTGATAGGTGGGCATCTCAAGTCAATAGGAGATGACAGCAACGAGCTTCAGGAATACAAGGACATGCTCGATGATGGCGTAGCAAACGGCAGATTCACAAGAGCAGAAGCTGACCGAGCACTCAAATCGATGATGCGTTCTTCCAGGTACTCAAGGTATAAAGGCTGGGAGAACAGCAAGCAGCATGAGATATATCAGAAGATCTTCAAGAAGGGTACTGAGCTGTATGACAAAGGTACTGAGCAGGTACAGTCAGCGCAGGAAGGTGCAGGAAAATTAAAGAAGGCTTATCTTGGTGCGCTTAGTTCTGGTATTGGCATGGCCACAGACGCTGCCGCTGGCCCTGCATGGATGGTTTCAATGGCTTCCAGAACATATGGCGGCGGAATCGGCAGTGCAGAAAAAGAAGGCGCAACAAAGCTTGAGGATAGACGATTTGCAGGGCTGCAGTCGATTAAAGAAATCGGAACAGAAGGATTGTTTACGGCTGTTGGACTCCCTGCAGGCGTGGTTAAAGGCATGGGCCTGTTTGATTCTTTTGCTGGGAGATTAACAGGGAAAGTAATAGAGTCGGGTGTGCGCTCTGCACTTAAAAGATATGGCTTGGGTATAGCCGAGGAAAACCTTGAGGAAGTAGCAGGCTGGGCATTAGATCCTGCTATCAAAAACCTGGCGTATGGAAACAATCTTTGGGCAAGGCAGGTAAGGCAAAGCACAAGAGATGAAGGTGATGAGCTGAGATCTGCAATCGCTTCTATGGACGAGAATTCTGTAAGAGCGATAGCAGCACATCTTAACAGCGATGCATATATTAAGCAGATTGCTGATGAGATGAAGGCTAACGGTGCGACTGATGCGGAAGCAAAAGAAATGGCCCTGACCATGCAAGGCTATATGAATGCTGTACTTTCCAATAACAAGGAAGCTGAAACAGCATATGAGAACGAGATGGTCAGGCTCATGAAGGGAAAGAACCCGAACAAGGCTACACTTTCATGGAGCGAACTTGGTGAGACTCTTGCATCGACTACGCTGCTGACAGGCGTGACAGGCATAGGCGGAACAATAAGCACTGCTGCGCTGGGCAACAATATAAAACAGCAGAACGGTCTCGACTTTGTTAAAACAATGGCCGATAGAGTAAAACTTTTTGATATAGACAATTCTTCTAAGGGGCAGGCCGTATCTGACCACATTGCATCTGGCAAGGATGTAGCAGGCACACAAGTAGCCGAGATGTATCAAAAGTTTGAGAAGGTAAGATCTGAAGGGAATGAGAGGTATCAGGTTTCCAATCAGACAAAAGACACGCTCATGAAGCGTGAGGATCTTCGTGTGCAGCCGAGACAGCAAAATGCCGATGGCACATATTCGCTTGGAGAGATTACTGACCGAGCCTATGACGAGTACATAAGGGAAGCTCTTGAGTATATCGAAAGAAGCGGAATGAATGTAGACCAGACCGAAGCGGAGCAAATTGCAGATGCTTACGGAGCCTACATGACAGGTGTTATCAATCCAGACCAGATGGTCGTTGTAAATACTGACAACGCTGCGGCAAGAACAGTTTTCTCAGATCTCGCAGATGTAAACTTCAATGATTATGTAGTAAGGAACCGCAAAGGCATCATAGATACCGCAAGGACAAACATCGAAACTGAAAGGGGCCTATATGCGAAAGCTGCAGACCATTATCTTGGGTATGCAAGACTTGAGCAAGAAAACTGGAATGATATAGAACGAGGACAGGTGCAGAAGGCAATGTCAGAAAGAGGCCAGTACACCATGAACGAATCTGAAAAGGTGGATGGCCGTGGTGATACAGCCATGACTAATGCTCTTCAGACAGTAGATCCAAGAGATAAAAGCAAATTTACATTCATGGCAACTGCGGCATCAAGAGTCTATAACGATGCAAGATACAAGAATGCTGAATGGAATGATGTTAAAGAATCATATCGGGAGATTTACAAAGGCCTTGACCAGAGAGCACTCAAGGAAGTTTTTGACGCAGCAAAAGCAGATAAGGAGATAGCCGAAAACAAGAACTATGGCAAGCTTGTCAGCGCAGGCGAACCAATGGGGAAAAGCAGTATGCAGGACGCAGGCCCTGTTATGGTGCCTGGTAAGGTCGTTGATTTAAGGAACGACCAGAGCGTAAAGCTTTCAGAAAAGTCGCTATTCTATACGGCAGCTCCGATATTCGGCAGCAACTTCACACTTGTTGATGACCTGCCTATGCGTGATGCACAGGGCAAGATAGTATACAGAAACATTAGAACAGGAGAACAAATAAACGAGGATGCACTTGTTGGCCTTAGCGAAGCAGATCAGATGGATTATATTCCAGTTCAGCTTGAAGGCTCACAGACAAGCACCAGCATTATTCTTAACACTAATGCTGGCATAAGGCGCAATGTGGAAGATATTGCAAAGCATGAGCTTATTCACCAGATAAGGACCAATGCGCCTGAGCAGTTCAGAGAATTCGCCAGATATTTACAGGATACAATGTACAGCGCAGATCCTGAAGGCTTTATGGATACTATACGAGCCAAGCAGGAACAGTACAAAGCTGCAGGCCAGGACCTGTCTGTTGAAGGCGCAATGGAAGAGCTGATAGCCGAAGGTGGTGTATCGCTTGACTGGGATACACTGATAGAGGACATTCAGACCAATCCGAATGTTAAGGAAAAGCGCACGCTCCTTGAGTCTCTCAGAGATGCATTCAAAGAGGTAATAAGAAAACTGAGAGCAATGCTGTCATCAGGCAACATCATCAGCGAGGAAGCAAGAGAGGCTACACTTGATGAGCTGATCCGAATGGACGAAGGATACAAACTTCTTGTCAAGGCAGCACGTGCTGCGAGAATAGAAGAGGCTGACCAGGCGGTTGATGAGTGGCAGGACGATGCGAATAGGGCAAGTGAGACAAGGTCCTCGATAAGCGATGATCTTGCATCATTTAATGATTACATAATGAACAGGAAAGAATCATCAGCTCGTTGGACAGATGATCGTATCGATAGTCTTATCAAAGAATATGCCGCATCAAATCCTGACTACTCTCAGGCATATGCTGTACTGATGAATCCAAGAGACTTCCTAAAACTAACACTTGCCGATGTCAAGCTCGAAAAATGGAATCGATATGCAAAAGAAGAAGAACCTGAAGAAATAAGAGATTTGCCATATGCAGAAGCAGATGCGTATAAAGTAGCCAATCCGAGAAACGGCATTGTAATGGATGGTATGGCTGAAGCTGTTCATAAACTGGACGAGAATGAACTTCGCAACAACGAACAGACTCCTTTCCTGACTATCTATTCAAATGATGGCACAATGGTACAAGGGCATGAAGGCAGACATCGCATGAGAGCTTTGATGGAAGCTGGCATTAAGTCTGTGCCTGTTGTCATAAGAGATACGGATACAAAGTATTCAAAAGTGCCGATGGAAAGCATGACTCTTTCATCGCAGGACTTTGGCTATGATCCTGTCAATAACAATGCTTCGGTAACGATTACTGACCTTGTTCCTATCAAGGAATCCAATCGTGATGAGCTGATTCAGAAGTTTGGCGGAGATGCACAGGTAAGGTTCTCTCTCAGTGACAACATTCACTCTTACGCTACAGGTGCATATGGCGATCAGGTCAATATGCGTTCAGAATACACAGAAGGGGATGCTTCTCTTGGATATGTTGACTGGACAATCTATAACAATGAGCCAAGCATCAGGTTTATTGAGGTTAATAAAGACTGGAGAAGAAGGGGAATTGCAAGGAAACTCTTGCAAGATATTCAGAAACAATATCCTGACACGCCTATTAATTTCGGCTATACAACAGAAGATGGTACACATCTTCTTGAGGGTATTACCTATGATGTGGTCGATGAAGAAGTCAAGGCAAAGCGAAACGAACTGAAGCAAAAAAAGAAAGAACTTTCCGAAATAGAAGACATATGGTCTGACGATGACAAAGTGGAAGCCATGTCTGAAGCGGAAAAAAATTCTCTTGATGAAAGAACCTATACTCTTGAGCGTGAGATCCGAGACATTGAAGAAGCAGTTAGCGGCAAGAAAGAAGTCAACAAGTTTGTCAGATATTCCATTAATGACGAAGACAGTAAAGGCAAGTCATTAACTGAAGATCAGCGTGAATTCTACAGATATGTAGCACCAGAGCTTAAAGACGAGAACGGCAATATTAAAAGGTATTATCACGGCACAGGCAGAGCAGATAGAGTAGGGTATTACTTTGATCCTGAGAGAGCTACTTCTGGGCCTATGGCGTACTTTACAGACAATCAGGAAATAGCCGAAAATTATAGCAGAAATAAAGCCGACACATCACTTGCATATGAAGATGAGGATATAAGCAATTATCACAATCAGTTTGTTGTAGATGTTGATGGAGAAGAGGTAAGACTTGAAGATTATTGGCACATGCTACCTGCTGCAAAAAGGCGTGAATTCCGAGAAAGAGCAGGCCATATAACAAGAGATTGGGATACTTATGAGCTTACATATGATGAGAATGTCACTAATGGTAATGGTGGATATGGTAATGATCCTTATCTTGTAAGGCAAGCTAATGGCAATGCGTTTCGGCTGCTTATAGATGCATGGCTCGACTCAGGAGACTTTTTCAATGAAGAAGAGAAATTCCTTGAGGTAATGGATTTACTTGGCATGGAAGGTGTCAGGTACAAAGACCCATATTACAGAGAAGAAAAAGTATATGAGGTTTATCTGAATGTCACAAATCCTCTTGTCACTTCTGATATTGATGAAGAGTTCGTATCGGATGTTGAGGATTGGTTAGATGCTACCGATCTTGATTTCTATGCAAAAGAATCTGCAAATGCAGATATGTGGGATAAGAATAGTGTCGATCCATATGAATGGCTTGATAGACTAAAAAACGATCTTGAGAATGATACTACTCACGCATGGACAAGTGTGCCTGATGTTATAAGCGATTTTCTCAGAGAGCAAGGCTATGATGGTATTGTTGATAAAGGCGGAAAGGGTGGCGGCATAGGTCATCAGGTAGTTATTCCGTTCGAATCAAATCAGATTAAGCTTACAACGAATGAGCATCCCACTGAAGATGTGGATATTAGGTATTCTATCGAAGATGATTCCAGAGTTATTTATACACCTAAAGGCATCGAGGTAGTTCAGAATCCTACGGATACAGAATACAGTTCTATGAGAAATGCGATTCTTTCTGAGTATCCGTGGCTTAGAGGCACAGGTGAACCTTTACTCAGGCACACATATGACGAGTCTGGCAATGAATACTACTGGAACGCTTTTGAAGGTATGCATCGAGATGTAGAGCCATACATCAACAGGCAGTATAACACCAGAACTAGTCAGCAGTGGAAGTGGTACGAAAAGCCTGATAAGGATGACTATCCTACAGATTACAGTGCTTTAATGGCTAGATACTCTATTGCAGAAGATTTAGATGAACCATACATGCAGGCAGTAAACTCCGACAACATGGATGAGGCCCAGAGGCTGGTTGATGAGGCTGCGAGGATAGCAGGCATGAGAGTGGCGCATAGATATCACGGCACATTAAACGCAGGCTTCACAGTATTTAGCAAGGCTAAAGCAAATGTAGGGGGAGACTCAGGAGCAGGATTCTACTTCTCAACAAATGAAGACGATTCTGGGCAGCATTACTCTGAAGAGGAAGGCGCAGACAACAAGGCCAAGATTGACTCGTTTGCAGATTATCTTATGGAGTTCGAGGGTGAATGGAATGGTGTTGAGATAGACAGTGATGAGACTGCACATAGAGTCGCTACAGAGGAAATAGCAAAGAACCCAGGTGTCTACGATGTTTACCTGAATTATTCCAAGCCATATATAAGAGATCACCGAAATAGTGATTATCTTAATGATGTGCCAGAGCGTGATTACAGCACAAATATATATGACGATATTCTTGATGACTTTAATGAATCGCTTGTAGATCCTGAAGATTTCGACTCTGAAGACGATTATGAAGAAGCTCGTTTTATCGCAATAGACGAGCATTTCTACGAAGCTATTGAAGATGCAGTGCGTAGTGCATACGAAAGCCTTGAGGAAAACTATGAGGTTATAGATGCACCTGACATGAGCGATCTTGTCTCTGCAATTACGTCAAAAGCATTAGACGGTTCGTTGACCTGGGATGACATTCGATCAACCATATATAATAGTGGAGAAGTATATCTGCAGCGAGAAGGTTGGTATGAGTCAGAATGGGGCGAAAGTGAGCTAACAAGAGCGATCATTGAAGGCTTCGGATATGATGCTATCGAAGATAAGGAAGTTGACTCCAAGTTTGGGCAACTCTCCAGAGATATGCAGACAGGCACTGAACATATCATTGTGTTTAGGCCAGAGCAGATCAAGCTTGCTGACACAGTAACCTATGCCGAAGATGGCTCAGTCATTCCGCTGTCTGAGAGATTCGATCCTACGAACAACGACATCAGGTATTCGCTGCCTACTCAGGATAGCGAAGGGAACATTCTAACTGATGGCCAGATGGAATACTTCAAGAACAGCCAGGCGAGAGATATCCTGGGTAGGCTTGTGCCTGTTTATCACACTACAAACTATGGCGGATTCACCATATTCGATCCGTCATATTCGGATGATAAACGCAGCCTGTTCTTCGCATCGAATTGGGATGTGAGCCAGACATATGGAAGGAATGCAACAAAGCCGATTGATATTTACAACAATATTAACAGTGCATCAACAAGCACTCTTATCGACAGAGTAAATAACACTACGGCATGGAATATTGATAGAATTGCTACCGAAGATGATTTCAAAAACGAGATCAAAAGGGTAACACTTTCCGATGATGATGCTAAAAAATACGGCTTGTCTAAAGACCGTGTAGAGAAATCTAAGGAATATGTGAAAACCTTGAAGGATATGCTTGAGAGAATGAGAAGTGGCGAAGACTTCTTTTACTCCGAGTATAATTCAATAGGACATTCTTATGGAGCAAATTCACTGATTGCCACAAAGCAGGAAGTGATAGATCTTATACAGAGCTATGGTAAAGGCACTCAAGGCTATTACTCCTGCTATCTCAACCTTGAGAATCCGCTAATCGTGGATGCTCAGAATCAGAGTTGGAACAATATACCATATGGAGAATATAGCGAGGATGCTGTTCTTGCAATAAAGAATTTGACCGTTCAAGATATGGGGGATGGCATATATGTAAATATATGGGGTGAGAGAAAAATAGATGGAGAATGGCAGGAATTCAGAGAAAGCGATACGATTGAATTTGAGTATCTTACTGTTGATGGAGAATATGAGATACCTGAGAGTGCTTGGGATGAGGTCTACGATTTCTTAGTTAAACAAGGACTTAGCAGTGATTATGCTTATGCGCATTCCGATGCATTCTTCGATTTCAACGGATTAGATACATTTGATAAAGATGGAAGAAAAGTGGAGAGCGATGTTCGAAGATATAGAACCAGAGAGCTTGCTGCACTTGCAGAGGCAAAAGGCTACGATAGCGTCATTATTCGAAACTGTTATGATATTGGTGCGGCCTCTCATCTTAAAGGCGAAGGGCTTTCCGACATCTATATCGCTTTTAGCTCCAACCAGGTCAAGGACATCAACAACGAGAATCCTACAGAGAATCCTGACATCAGATACAGCATCACTCCAGAGGACGAGGCTATGAGCAGACTCGCCTACGAGGACGCTATGGATGATTCGTATGAATTGCTTGCATACTATGAGCAGCAGCTTGACATAGTGGATCCTGAGACATTTGATGTTGCCAAAGCATTCAGGGAAGAAGATGTAGTCAGATTCCTTGATGCTCTTAAAGCCGAAGATGCAGTGCCATCCAGCGATGCCGCATTTGAGGAAGATAGAGTCAGAAGAGCAAAATCAAAAGCTGAATTCTACAGCAACGTAAACGCTAAGTGGAATGAAAGA
>AUXO014856712.1_pt1 | contig 11456 bp, 9 predicted proteins | sample 768731 | NCBI WGS metagenome assembly AUXO01 (sample SAMN02715735, study PRJNA202380) | gut metagenome | biome: sheep rumen | host: Ovis aries | place: New Zealand: Palmerston North | reverse complement strand
CCTTAATATATTTCAATTTTATTTTAGTTATTTTTTATGGTTTTAATTTAACATAACATTTTATATAAATCAAGTGATTTTGAAAAATTCACTTACTAATTGATATATATTTATTCTTAAACATTGACATTACGATTATTTCAAGATATAATAACAAGTAGTAAAAGAAAGGATATGATACAATGGATAATAATTTTATTATAAAAGCAAATCTTTTTGAAAAAGGGATTAAAATCACTCCAGAAGCAAAAGCTATATTAGATACAAAATCAGATATTTGGTTAATGGATGATTATATTACTTGCAGTGGCGTTACATTGCATTTTGATAACGAATTTATTACTGCAGGATCCGATGAAAATTCGAATTATGAATTAATTGCAAAAGATGACAAACTATATTTAAAAACTCCTGATAATGCAATCATTGAAACAGATGTTATTACTCCACCAGATTATATGAAAGACGAAATAGTAATTGAAGGAAAAACTATAACTGTATATGTTAATACTTATACTGACAGAGTCAGATTACAATTGATAAGCGGTTGTGCAAATAAATGCAAGTTCTGCAATGCTACTGAATTCAAATATGAATTCAATTCAATTTCAGGTTTAGAGAAAGCTCTACATATTGCATTATCACAAAGTGACGTAAGACATGTCCTTATTTCTAGTGGTTCTGTAAAAAAAGAAGATTTAGAAAAAATCACAGAAATGTATGATTATTTCGGAAATAAGTATTCTAATTTAAATTTAGATATCATGATGACTCCTCGCGGATTTACAAGCTATACTGATTCTACTCAATATGAAGGTTACATTAAACACTTAAAAGATTCTGGCATATCTGGTCTTTCAATTAACATGGAATTAAATAACCCTGAATATCTAAAAAAATATTGTCCCGAAAAAGCAGCTATTGGTCAAGAAAATTATTTAAAATTCATTGAGTTAGCCGTAAAAATCTTTGGAAAAGACAATGTTCGCTCTTTATTAATTGTAGGTCTTGAACCCTTAACAGATACTCTAAAAGGTGTAGAAAAATTAGCTAAAATAGGATGTAATCCAGTTTTATCTCCTTTATTTCCTTATGGAGAAGCAAACTTCCCACCTAATGCAGAATTATTTATAAAATCAAAAGAAGAAAGCGAAAAAATATGTAAAAAATATAATATTAGTATGGGACCTTTATGCAAACCTTGTTCACACAATGTTTTATAATATGGAGGAATAATGATAATGAAAATATATCTTGGTCCAAAAAAATCGAATATAGAAAATAGTGATTTCTTTGATTATTCAGTAACATTATTTGGTAATTCAGATAAAAAAAATATATCTTATGAAAGTTTTTTAACTTTCGAGTATTGGAATCCTGATAACAGTCTAAAAGAAATTACAATATATAATAAACTATTATCACAAATTAATTTTAAAGCTGAAGTAATTGCACATGATCCACTTTTAGCATCAATGTGTAAATTTCCATCTAATTTAGAATTGATTTGTGTTAATGATATAAAGCTATTAAATACACTAAATAATAAAATTGAAACGCATAAATTATTTAAAGATGTAGTTCCAATGTTAGATTACCATATAACAACAGGAGATCTATTTGAATATAATGATTTTTCAAAGATTTCAAGTGAATTAGTCATACAACATCCTAATGGAAGTGGTGGTTCAAAAACATTTTTTTGTAACAAAGAAAACCATGAACAGATAAAAAAACTTCTGATTCCAAACGAAAGCTACTCTATTTCTGCTTATGTAAAAGATAATATTCCATATAATATTCACTGTTTAATCAATAATACTCAAATAGAAATATTACCTCCATCAATTCAAGATTTGGAAATTATAGACAAAATTGAATATATTGGCTCAGATTATAATTTAATATTAGATAAAAATTTAAGTAATAAATTTAAGCAATATTGTACTAATATCTGCAAAAAACTTCAACAATTGGGCTATAGAGGAATTTTAGGAATTGACTTTATATATGCAAATAATGAATTATACTTTATAGAAATAAACCCTCGTTTTCAAGGTTCTACAAAACAAATAGATGAAATATTAAAAGAAAATAATCTTCCTTCAATATTTGAATATCATTATAACTTTTTTTATAATAAATCTATGCCTCTAATCAAATTAAAAAATAATCCTTTATATAATCAAAAGAGCTCATAAGAGCTCTTTTTTATCTTTCATAACCATTATCTTCAATTTTTTTTTGCTTTTTTTTGTTCTTTTTTGAGTTATTAGAAGTATTTAATTTCTTTTTATTATCGACTTTTAAACTATCCACAAACTCTTCCTTTTTACTTTCTTTTTCTTTACTTTCCTTATAATCTTCATAATTTCCAATATACGGAGTCGCCTTTCCATCTTGAAATTCTATTGTTTCATCTGCAAATTTATTAATGAAATATCTATCATGACTTACGAATATTAATGTTCCATTAAAATCTTCTATTGCATCTTCTAATACCTCTTTAGTTGGGATATCAATATGGTTAGTAGGCTCATCAAAAATTAATGTATTAATTTTTTGCTGAAGCAACTCAGCTAATTTTACTCTCATTCTTTCTCCACCAGATAAAGTTTTAACTCTTTTGGTAACATCATCTTGATAAAACTCAAATCCAGCTAAAATCTGTCTAGCTTTTTGTTCATTAACTCCTACTTCATTTCTAAAATATTCTAATAATTGTTGTTCTCCATCTGGAAAAGTTATTATTTGAGGTAAATAACCTATTTGTACACTAGGTCCTACATTCACCTCTCCTTCAACAAGCAAATCTTGTTCGTTCATTATTGCCTTTACAAAGGTTGATTTTCCACTTCCATTTGAACCAATTAAAGCTACTCTTTCTCCTGCATGAATATCAATATTTACATCATCCAATATTTTTCTTCCATCTGGAGTTTCTACTGTTAATCCCTCAACTCCAATAACTTTTTTACTTGATTTCCTTTCTTCTGAAAAACCAACATTAAACTTCTTTTGCTCTTTTGGCCTAGCAACTGCCATTTTTTTTAATCTATCAATTTTTGTTTGTAATGTATGTGCTCTACCTGTTAATGTTGAACTGTTTGTCGCCATCCCCCTTTCAGCAAAATATTTCTTCTCTGCTTCTAATTTTTTTATTAATGCTTGTTGATCTTTAAAATCAGCCATTTGTTTTTCATAATCTCTTTGTTTTTCTTCTAAAAATCCAGTATAGTTAGTAGCATACACTTTTCCAACTCCATCATCTAAATCTAGGATTTTATTTGACATTCTATCCAAGAAATATCTATCATGAGAAACAATAACTGAAGCACCTTTAAATGATTTTATATAGCTTTCTAACCACTCAATTCTTTCAATATCTAAATGATTTGTTGGTTCATCCAATAAAATCAAATCTGGTTTTATCAACAATGTTTTTCCCAATTGTACTAAAGTTTTTTCTCCTCCACTTAAATCATTATAACTTTGCTCCAATAATGCTCTATCAATTTTAAGTCCTTCCACAACTGTATTAATATTTGTTTCCATATCATATCCACCAGCCATAGAAAACTTTTCAGTTAAATCACAATATCTATTTAAAATCTTATCATATTTTTCTCCAGTAAATACTCCTAATTCCATCATTTCCTGTAAAGTATTTAGTTCTTCTTCCATTTTATTTAGGTCTTCAAATGCATCTTTTAATATTTCATATACTGGTCTCTCATCGTCAACACTTGAACCAGTTTGATCAAGATATGCAACCCTCGCATCTTTTTTTATACTTACTGTTCCTGTATCTTTTCTTTCAATTCCAGCAATCATCTTTAGTAAAGTTGATTTTCCGCATCCATTCGGACCAACTATTGAAATTGATTCTCCTTCATTTAAAGAAAAAGAAATATCTTCAAATAATTTTCCATATCCAAAATCCTTGCCTAATTTGTTTACATCTAAAATAATCATTTTTTTCACCTCTCATAATTTAATACTATTCTATTTTACCACTTTTTTCAAAAATTGTCAACTAATTCATGATTTCGAAAGCCTTAATTCATCAACCTTTCGTCTTCAAAAAACATAATGTGTTGACTTATAATTCAAATAGTGATATACTATAATCTGTAAAAAAATGGTAAGGATGGTACTTTTATGATAAACCAACAAGATATATTAAAATATGGAGATATTTCAAAAGTAATTTATTATTTTCAAGAAATAGATAAAATTCCTAGAAAATCTGGAAATGAAATTGGTATGGTCGACTTCTTAAGGGTTTTTTGTAAACAACATAATTTATTATCTTTTTATTCTGATAAGTATAATAATGTAATAATTAGAAAAAAATCTACAAATGGTCAAGACAATTATATAGCATTTCAAAGTCATCTTGATATGATTTGCGAAAAAATTGATGGTAGTAATCATGATTTTTCAAAGGATCCAATAAATTTAACCATTAACGGAGACTTTATTGAGTCAAAAGAAACAAGTATTGGTGCGGATAATGGTATTGGTGTAGCATATATGTTAGCATTACTCGATTCTCATAATCTTTCACATCCCAACTTAGAAATGATTTTTACAGCTGAAGAAGAAACATCAATGAATGGAGCAAAAAATATTGATTTATCTTTAATAAAAAGTAATCGTATTATATCTTTAGATGCCTTTTCTGATGACACCATAAATTGTGGTTGTGCTTCTAATTATTCTAGATACTTTAAATTAAAACATCCACAAAATCCTGGTAAACATCCTCAATTAACTCATTCATACAAAATTGAAATTAAAGGTTTTTTAGGTGGTCATTCTGGTAAAGATATATCACAAAATAGAGGAAATGCTATAGTTAGTCTTGGTAAAACATTAAACTCTATTAAAGAAAGTACCCCCATCGTCATAAACAAACTTGATGGTGGAACTTGGGTCACTTCTATTCCAGTAAGTGCAGAACTAATCTTTTCATCTTCCAATATTAATTTAGATAAATTTTTAGCAGAGTTAGCTCAACAAGAAAAAGAATTACAACATACATATAATAATCCTGATATTTCAATTTCAATACAACCAGTTAAACAACAAGATAATTATTTTGATATTGATGATACTAATAAAATTATTGATTTTATATCAAATTTTCCGTCTGGCTCAATATATGAAGATAAAAAAACAGGTAACACTCTGTTGTCAGCAAATTTAGGTACAATTTGGATTGATAATATTGGTAATTTATTTTTGGAAACATCTATACGAAGTAATTTAAAAGACAATAGTACTAAATTTTTTATTGAGAGAATGAAAAAATTTGAAGATGAATTAGGTTTAGATACTTTAGAAACTTATGATTTTCCTGGATATGTGCAAAATAAAAATTCAGAATTTATAAACTTCTTAAGTAAAAAATATACTGAGGTCTATGGAAAAGAACCAATAAAAAAAGAAGAACATTTTTTATTAGAATGTGCATGGTTTGCTTCTAAAAAACCAGATCTAGAATATGTTTCTATTTCTCCAAATATAGAAAATCCTCATAGTACATCTGAAAAAGTTTCGATTTCATCAATGCAAAAGATGTGGGAATATATAAAAAGAATTTCTAGAGATTTAGATAGAGATAAAAACAATCCGATAAAAGAAACTAATGGAATAGACAGATAGTCTATTCCATTAGTTTTTCAAATCCAATAAATATTTTATCCTCTAGTACCCAATTTCCTTCTTCAATTCTTTTAAACCCGTTTTTCTCATATAATTTAATTGCATTCAAGTTATTTTCATAAACTGTTAATCTTATTACATTGTAATTATTTTCAACTGCATAATTCTCAATAAATTTCATTGTTGTTTTGGCATACCCCTTTCCTTGTTCTTTGGGTAGAATTGCTAATCTATTCAAATAGAAAAATCTTTTTCTTTCTTTATTCCATTTTATTTTGTGATAATCTGGATCATCATAATCAGATAAAACAAAACTACCTATTATTCTATTATTATCTTCGATAATATACATTTCCTCATTTTCGATATCATTATTGAATTCACAAAACGGATATATATCCCCCCATAACATATCTATTTTTTTTACTTCTTTTAGATCTCTTATAACTTCTTTAAATAAAATATTTAAAGAAACAATATCACCCTTATTTGCTAATCTAACGTTCATATCATTATTCATCTCCTAATATATCTAAAACTCTGCTTTCAATATTTCTGGAATCTTTTATTTTTTTAGTATCTTCCCATATTTTATAGCATTTATCACATTTTTCTATATCGTATAGTTCTTCTAATTTATATGTCATATTGAATTTTTTTATATTTTCTATAAATTTATTTGAACATCTATCACAATTCAAAGAAGTCATATGAGGAAAAATCTCATTTTTTTCTTCATATCCTACTCCTTGACTACCACTTAAAACCTCTTCATCAAAGTAACCACCCAGTCTTATATCCAAATCTCTTGCATCTAAATTATTATATATGCCTTGTACCACATCTCTTATACTCCATAACCAAGGCACTCTATATTGTCCTAGTTGATATAAATAATTTGCTAATGAATAATCCTGTAATGACGTTGGTTCTATTGAAATTGCATCAAATCCCATATCAAAACAATCAAGAGCCGTCTTTATCGCATCTTCAATTGCCTCTCTTTCTGTTAGAAATATTGGTTTAAAATTAATATATGCAAGAGCCTGGCAGTTATATTTATGCAATATTTTAATTGCTTCTTTTGCAATTTCTAAATCTTCTAATTCTTTATGATGACAAACTTCTCTTATTGTAATATTTGTAGATTCTATTCCAATTCCAACTTCCAATATTCCGTTTATATATACGTCTCTTATATTTGAAATTGTTTCTTCTGTTATATATTCTGCTCTAGATTCTATTATTACTTTTTTTACTCCTTTTTGCTTATTCAAAGATTGAAATATATATCTAACAGCTTCCGTTGAAATCTCATTTTTATTCAATAAACTTCCTAAATTGTATACACATACAACTGGGTAATCGTTAATATCAAATTTTATATTATCATTATCAAAATTTTTTCCACTTAATACAGATTCCCATTGTTCAATATATTCTTCAGTCGTTATATTTGCATTTCTATCTGTTCCATTAAAATGCGAACACATAGAACAACCACCATTCTTTTTATAGTGTTCACATCCATTTGCTCTCAATACAACCATTACCCTATCGACTGTTTTTCCCTCAAAGAAAAATTTATTTATCTCTATTTCTGCTAATTTGGTATGTTCAAAATGTTTATTAGGTGTCATATCTCTTAATTCTTTTATTTTGTTTTCAACTATATTTTTTGTCTTTTTTAGATTTTCCATACTTACTTTCCTTCTTTCACAAAACTAATTACAGGACGATATTTCTTTCCTCCAACAGGTAATTCTTCAACCATATTAATATTAAGTTTCATCTTTTCTGGAATTAATAAATATATACTATCTCTTATTTTTTCTATATCTATATCATATATACCTTTTATCAAATACAATTCCAATGTATCTTTTGTGTTTTGAATAAATTGATATCTTAATCCGTGAATTGGTATTGCTAAAGCAGAAAACCAATTATATGCTATATCCATAAATGCTGATGCTGGTATTATTTCATTATCCTCAGTGATAATACTATCCATATACCTACCATTTATATTTTTTAAAACTCTGCAATTGCTTCCACATTCACATTCTATACTTTGACTTATTTCTGCTAAATCTCCTTGATAGTATCTTATAATTGGTGTAGCTGTATTTAATAAATTAGTTCCAACAACTACTCCTCTTTCTCCATAATTTAATTTTTTCTTAGTTACTGGATCTACTATTTCTATATAACACGCATCTTCTTCAAGATGATAAATATTATCTGGACATTCAAGTGCAATTCTAGTTAACTCTTCACTACTATATTCATCCAAAACCTTAACATTTAAACTTTTTTCTAACATATTTCTTTGTTTTCTTGTAGATTGCTCTGAATGTACAACAACAAGTTCTACTCCATATTCTTTTAAATTCACACCATAAGCACTCATTTTTTCTAAATATGTTGGATACGTAGAAATAATTTTAGGTTTTACAGCTTTTAATTTTTCAATAACATCCTCAACAGATGATGTTGTAGGTAAAAACTCTTGTATATATTTTTCATTTATATTTCTAATCCACCATGGCAGTGTATATATAAATAAAGTTTTATCTTCTGGATTATAATTCTTACCACTTTGCAATATCATTTGTCTTACACCCTGCATAGTATCTTCATATATGGCATCTAGTGATAATGCAAGTGTTACAAATTTTCCACTTGAGCCTGAACTTCTTGTAGATAAATTGAAATCTTCTACATTTTTTACTATTTCATAAGGGAACCCCTCTATTAATTCTTCTTTATATAATAATGGCAATTTGTTAAAATCATCCCATGTTTTTATCATTCCTTTTTCATATCCAATCGTAGAATATTTTTTGTGATACAGCGGTATATTTTCATAAGCATAATCTACTATTTCTGATATTCTTTTTAATTGCCAATTTTGTATTTCATTATAACTTTTATATGGAAATTTCTCTATTTCTTCAAATCTTTTTTTCATTATACCATCTAATATTTTACCATGATTAGTTCCTCTAAATATTTTTATTTCATTTTTCTTCATTTCCAAATATTTTTCTTCATCAAACTTCATCATCAAAACCTCCTACTATTAACAATTTTTTTATCTCTTTGCCAAATAGTCGTATCCTATTTCTGGAATCTCATTTTTATAAGGATCTCCTGTTTTTCTTGCCAATACACATCCTCCACCACAATCTTCAAACATTGGGCATTTTTTACATATTTCGTCAACATGTTCTTTATTTCTGAACCTTACAAGATCTTTATCATTTTTCCAAAAATCAATAAATTTTTCTTCACTATCTAACTCTAATACATTAGATGATAATTTTCTTTCAGACATTGCACATCTTGAAACTGCACCATCTGCAAATACTGCACAATAATCAGTTCCCCAATTACATCCACCTTTATGCAACAAACTTCTATACTCTGGTTTTACAGTGCACCAAGGAAATACATCAACTAGTTCTAAATAAAATCCATATTCTTCTTTAATTTCTTTGCATACTCCTAAAACTTTGTTAACATCTTCTCTCTCAATAAAATATTTTTCTGTTCCGCAAGCTCTACCTATAGGTGCAATCCTTTGAATCGCAAATCCATCCACTTTACCATCTAAATCATTATTTGTTTTTAACATTATATCTTTTAACTTATCTACTGTTTTTGGTGTTAAATTCAAAATAATGCAAATTTCTTGTTTTCCTTTTTTAAGTTTTGCATATTTTTTTAAATTGTTAATTCCATGTTCATAAGAGCCTTTACATCCATTAAATTCATCATGTTTTTCAGCTGTTTCTCCATGAACGGTGAAACACATACCATCTATTAATGAAGTGATGTCTTCAATATTAACTTTTTTACCATTTTCCATATAATCATGTGTATTAGATATTACCATTGCTTTAGAATCAATATTATATTTTTTTCCTTCTTCTTTTATATACTTCAATAAATTTACAAGATATGGATGTTCACAAGGATCTCCTCCAACCATCACAAATCTTTGTACTTTTCCATATTTTATAGCATTATGAACTATTGATTTTAATATTTCAATATCTCCATGTTTTCTAGTCATATTTTCATCTGTAGCATAACACATTGGGCAATGTCCTGAACAATATTCTGTTATATGTAAATTCATTTCCTTAATATTGTATTCCATTACTTCTTCCCTCCTTTACCAAACTAATTACTGGTCGATATTTTTTTCCTATTTCAGGTAAATTATCAACTATTTCAATTTTTAAGTCCATATCTTTTGGAATTAATAAATATATACTTTCTCTTATTTTTTTTAGATCAATTTCAAATTGATTTTTTATAATATAAAGTTCTAATACATCTTTATTTCTTTGAATAAATTGATACCTCAATCCATGAATTGGTATTGACATCTCAAAGAACCAATTATACGCCATATCCATGAATGCCGATGCTGGTATTATTTCTCCTTTTCTGGTAACAATACTATCCATATATCTGCCATATATTTTTTTTAAAGTTCTACATTTATTTCCACATTTACATTGTTCTGGTGGATAAATTTCTGCCATATCACCTTGATCATATCTTATTAAAGGTGTTGCCATATTTATCAAATTAGTTCCAATTACAATTCCTTTTTCTCCGTAGTTCTTATTTTTCTTCGTTATAGGGTCTATTATTTCAATATAACAAGCATCTTCCTCTAAATGATAAATATGCTTTGGACATTCCAACGCAATTCTAGTAAGTTCTTCACTGCTATATTCATCTAATACCTTTACATTTAATACTTTTTCTAACATATCTCTTTGCTTTCTTGTAGATTGTTCTGAATGTATTACAACAAGTTCAACCCCATATTTTTTTAAATCTAAATTATATGAAGCCATTTTAGTTAAATAAGTAGGATATGTTGAAATAATCTTTGGCCTTGTCTTTTCTAATTTTTCTATAACTTCTTCAATAGTAGCTGTTGTTGGTAAAAAATCTTGTTTATATTTACCATTAATATCTTTTATCCACCACGGAACTGTGTATATAAATAGTACAACATCTTCTGGCAAATAATCATCTGCATTTTGAATTAAAAATTGTCTAACTCCTTGAATTGTATCAATATAAATAGCTTCTAAAGATACAGCCAATGTTACAAATTGTCCACTTGAGCCTGAGCTTCTTGTTGACAAATTAAAATCTTCAACATTTTTAGCAATTTCATTTGGAAAACCCTCAATAATTTCTTTCTTTGTTATTATAGGTAATTTTTCAAAGTCCTCCCATGTTTTTATCATTCCTTTTCTGTATCCAATTGCGGAATATTTCTTATGATAAAATGGTATATTTTCGTATGCATAATCTACAATTTCAGATAACCTGTTTAATTGCCATTGCTTTATTTCATCATAGTCTTTATACGGAAAAGTTCTTATGTTTTCAAATTCTTTTTTCATTATATCATTTATGATATGTCCATGATTTAAACCATTAAAAACTTTACCTTCGTTTTTTTTCATACTAACATAATCATCTTCATTGAATTTACTTTTTACCATCAATATTCCTCCATATATTCCATTTTAAACTCTATAAACTCATTATTTGTCAATAATAATATCATAAATATCAAACTTTTACAATATTTTCTTCATTACTTTTTTAGATTGTATTTCAGCTAATTCTTCATTTGTTAATACTTTTTTAGTTGGTTCATGAATTATATTAGCATCATTATTATCAAAAATACCACTATTTATTAAGTCATCTGCAACTATTGTATAATTTCTTTTATCTTCTGG
>AUXO011546834.1_pt1 | contig 11457 bp, 22 predicted proteins | sample 768731 | NCBI WGS metagenome assembly AUXO01 (sample SAMN02715735, study PRJNA202380) | gut metagenome | biome: sheep rumen | host: Ovis aries | place: New Zealand: Palmerston North | reverse complement strand
GAAATGCCAGGATTATTAGGAAAGAAAATCGGAATGACATCCGTTTTCAGTGCCGACGGAAAGAATGTTCCGTGCACTGTTATCGAAGTAGGTCCTTGCGTGGTTACTCAGATCAAGTCTGTCGAGAAGGATGGCTACAGTGCCGTTCAGCTCGGTTATGACGAGGCAAAGGAGAAGAATACGTCTGCTCCGCTGCTCGGTCATTTCAAGAAGGCTGGTACCACTCCCAAGCGCCACTTGGCCGAGTTCACAGATTTTGATGGAGAGCTGAATCTGGGTGATACAATTACCGTGGATATCTTCAGTGATGCCTCGTATGTAGACGTTATTGCCACCAGCAAGGGTAAAGGATTCCAGGGTGTCGTAAAGCGTCATGGCTTTGGCGGTGTAGGTCAGTCTACTCATGGCCAGGACGACCGTTTGCGCAAACCGGGTTCAATAGGCGCCTGCTCTTACCCTGCCAAGGTGTTTAAGGGTATGCGTATGGGTGGCCAGATGGGAAATGCCCGCGTTACCACTCACAATCTGCAAGTGTTAAAGGTTATACCTGAGCACAACCTGTTGCTTATCAAGGGTAGTGTTCCAGGCTACAAAGGTTCAATAGTTAGCGTAGTTAAGTAAGATGGAAGCAAAGGTTTTGAATATCAAGGGCCAGGAGACCGGCCGTACTGTTGTGCTCAACGATGCTGTCTATGCTATCGAGCCCAATGACCATGCAATCTATCTTGACGTCAAGCTGATCATGGCAAACCGTCGTCAGGGTACTGCAAAGACAAAGGAGAGAAGTGAAATGAGCGGCTCTACACGCAAGTTGGGTCGTCAGAAAGGTGGTGGTGGCGCACGTCGCGGTGATATAAACAGCCCTGTGCTGGTCGGCGGTGCCCGCGTGTTCGGTCCTAAGCCTCGTGACTATGGCTTCAAGCTGAACAAGAAACTCCGCCAGTTGGCACGTAAGAGCGCTCTGACATACAAGGCTCAGGAAAATGCCATTGTTGTCGTTGAGGACTTTACTTTCGATAGCCCAAAGACGAAATCAATGCTGGAGTTGTTAAATAATCTTAACATTTCGGGTAAGAAGACTCTGGTCGTTACGCCTGCTGCAGACAAAGCAGTATATTTGTCAGCCCGTAACGTTAAGAGTGTGGCAACAAGTACTGCTGCTTTGCTCAACACCTATGCTGTGTTGAATGCAGATGTGCTTGTTATCGAGGAAGGTGCTCTGCCTGTTATTGATGGTAATCTTAACAAGTAAAGAAGTTTGAGAAATGGCATATATAATTAAACCTCTGGTCACAGAGAAGATGACCGCAATCACAGAGAAGCAGAACAAGTTCGGCTTCATCGTGCGTCCCGAGGCAAACAAGATTGAGCTGAAGAAGGAGATAGAGGAGCGCTATAACGTGACGGTTACGGATATCAACACTTGCATCTATGCAGGTAAGAACAAGAGCCGTTACACAAAGGCTGGCCTTATCAAGGGTCGCTCTAACTCGTTCAAGAAGGCTGTCGTTACCCTCAAGGAGGGTGATGTAATTGATTTTTATAGCAACATTTAATAAGAGATGGCAGTACGTAAATTAAAGCCCACGACACCGGGCCAAAGACATAAGATTATAGGTACATTCGAGGAGATTACTGCATCTGTACCTGAAAAGTCTCTCGTTTACGGCAAGCGTTCTTCTGGAGGCCGTAACAATACCGGCAAGATGACCATGCGCTATATTGGCGGCGGTCACAGGCAGAAGTATCGTTTTATAGACTTCAAGCGAGAGAAGGATGGTGTTCCGGCAGTAGTAAAGACCATTGAGTACGATCCGAACCGTTCGGCTCGTATTGCGCTTCTTTTCTATGCCGATGGTGAAAAACGTTATATTATTGCACCCAACGGGCTGACGGTTGGCATGACATTGATGAGTGGTGCCGATGCCGTGCCCGAAGTCGGAAATGCCCTGCCTTTGCAGAATATTCCCGTGGGTACTGTTATACATAACATTGAGTTGCGTCCGGGACAGGGTGCCATGCTGGTTCGTTCAGCAGGCAATTTTGCCCAGCTGACTTCCCGTGAAGGTCGCTACTGCGTTATCAAGTTGCCTTCTGGTGAGACTCGTAAGATTCTCAGCGCATGCAAGGCTACCGTCGGCAGTGTAGGTAACAGCGACCATGCCCTGGAGTCTTCAGGAAAGGCCGGTCGTAGCCGCTGGCTTGGCCGTCGTCCTCATAACCGTGGTGTTGTCATGAATCCTCATGATCATCCGATGGGTGGTGGTGAAGGCCGTCAGTCAGGTGGTCATCCACGTTCACGCAAAGGCTTGTATGCAAAGGGTCTTAAGACTCGTTCTCCGAAGAAGCAGAGCAACAAGTATATTATTGAGAGAGCAAACAAGAAGTAATAAACTCAAGTTAACAGCGTAAAGATAATTATGAGTCGTTCATTAAAGAAAGGTCCATATATTGAGGTTAATCTGGAGAAGAAGATCCTCGCCATGAATGAGAGTGGCAAGAAGAACGTTGTCAAGACTTGGGCACGTGCTTCTATGATTTCTCCTGATTTTGTGGGACATACCATTGCCGTACACAATGGCAACAAGTTTATTCCTGTTTATGTTACGGAGAACATGGTCGGTCACAAGCTGGGTGAGTTCGCTCCTACCCGCAAGTTTGGCGGTCATGGTGACAACAAGAAGAAGTAAGCAGGACCAACACCGATTAAAAAAGTAATAATATAATGGGAAAAAGAAAGAAAATAGCTGCGGACGCCAGAAAGGAAGCGCGCAAGGCTCTGAGTTTTGCTAAGTTGCAGAACTGTCCTTCTTCACCTCGTAAGATGCGATATGTCGTAGACCTTGTCAGAGGTATGGAGGTTAACAGGGCTTTGGGTACCTTGAAGTTCTGTGCCAAGGCAGCAAGTGCAGATGTTGAGAAGCTGCTTCGCTCTGCCATAGCCAACTGGGAACAGAAGAACGAGCGCAAGGCAGAGGACGGTGAGTTGTATATCACCAGGATATTTGTGAACGAGGGTTCAACGCTCAAGCGTATGAGACCGGCTCCTCAGGGACGTGGTTACAGGATTCGCAAGCGCTCCAACCACATCACTCTGTTCGTTGACACAAAGAATGATTAATTTAGAAGAGTAAAACAAACACATGGGACAGAAAGTTAATCCTATAAGCAATCGTCTGGGAATTGTCCGCGGTTGGGATTCAAATTGGTTTGGCGGAAAGAACTATGGAGACACTATCCTCGAGGATAGCAAGATCCGTAAGTATCTTGGCGCTCGTCTGGGCGACGCCAGCATTTCCCGTATTGTCATCGAGCGCACTCTCAAGATGGTTACCATTACAGTGTGCACTGCCCGTCCTGGATTGATCATTGGTAAGGGTGGTGAGAAAGTTGACAAACTGAAGGAAGAACTGAGAAAGGTTACAGACAAGGATATTCAGATTAATATCTTCGAGGTCAGGAAACCTGAGCTTGACGCAAATATCGTTGGTAACAACATCGCCCGTCAGATTGAAGGCAAAATAGCTTATCGCCGTGCAATCAAGATGGCCGTTGCAAACACGATGCGTGCAGGCGCAGAGGGTATAAAGGTATTGATTAGCGGCCGTCTGAATGGCGCCGAGATTGCCCGTAGCGAGATGTTCAAGGAGGGTCGTACTCCACTGCATACACTGCGTGCTGATATCGACTATTGCCAGACCGAGGCGCTGACAAAGGTCGGCCTGCTTGGTATCAAAGTCTGGATTTGTCGTGGTGAGGTCTACGGAAAGAAGGACCTTTCTCCTAATTTCACCCAGGCAAAAGAGCAAGGTCGCGGTTTCGGCGGCAATGGCGGTGGTAAGAACTTCCGTCGCAAGAAGAACAACAACCGTTAAAAACTGATGTAAAATGTTACAACCAAAAAGAACCAAATACAGAAGGCCACAAAAGAATGCCCGCAAAGGCAATGCCCAGCGTGGCAATCAGTTGGCGTTTGGCAGTTTCGGTATCAAGAGCCTTGATACCCATTGGATTACTGCCCGCCAGATTGAGGCTGCTCGTGTTGCGATGACTCGTTATATGCAGCGCGAGGGACAGAGTTGGATACGTATTTTCCCGGACAAGCCAATCACGAAGAAACCTGCAGATGTCCGAATGGGTAAGGGTAAGGGTGATCCGGTAGGATATGTATTCCCGATAACCCCTGGCAGGATTATCTTTGAGATTGAGGGCGTCAGCTACGAGATTGCAAAGGAGGCATTGCGTCTGGCTGCACAGAAGCTTCCTGTGACGACCAAGTTTATAGTTAGAAGGGATTACGACAAAAACGCTTGATAAGATATGAAGATTGCAGAAATTAAGGAGATGTCTGCTGCCGATTTGGCGGAGCGCATCCAGGCAGAGGTGGCCAGCTACAATCAGATGAAACTGAATCATGCTGTTGCTCCTCTGGAGAATAACTCTCTGATTAAGGCAGCTCGTCGTAATATTGCTCGCATGAAGACAGTTCTGCGTCAGAAAGAGTTGAATAAGTAAAAGGTACTCCAAGATATATGGAAGCAAGAAATTTAAGAAAGACTCGTATGGGTGTCGTTGTCAGCGAGAAGATGGACAAGACCATCGTCGTGGCAGCTAAGTTTAAGGAGAAACACCCCATTTATGGTAAGTTCGTTAATAAGACGAAGAAATACCATGCTCATGACGAGAAGAACGATTGCCACAAGGGTGATACGGTTCTGATTATGGAGACTCGTCCTCTGAGTAAGACAAAGAGATGGAGAGTAGTAGAAATCGTAGAAAGAGCTAAGTAAAATGATACAGGCAGAATCTAGATTAGTAGTAGCAGACAACAGCGGTGCAAAGGAAGCTAAGTGCATCCGTGTGCTGGGTGGTACCCGTCGCCGCTACGCTTCTGTAGGTGATGTGATTGTTGTCGCTGTACAGAGCGCAATCCCCACCAGTGATGTTAAGAAAGGTGCAGTATCAAAGGCCTTGATTGTGCGTACCAAGAAGGAGGTTCGTCGTCCGGATGGTTCATATATCCGTTTTGATGACAATGCATGTGTCCTGCTGAACAATGCAGGCGAGTTGCGCGGTAGCCGTATCTTTGGTCCCGTTGCTCGTGAGCTCCGTGCTGCAAACATGAAGGTTGTTTCGCTTGCACCTGAGGTTCTTTAATATTAAAGACGAAGTAGTACAATGAGTAAGTTACACATTAAGAAAGGCGATACCGTAATTGTGAACACTGGCGTTAGTAAAGGCCAGAGTGGTAAGGTGTTGAAGGTGTTCGTTAAGGAGCAGCGTGCCATTGTCGAGGGTGTGAACAAGGTTAAGAAGAGCCAGAAGCCAAGTGCCAAGAACCCGCAAGGGGGTATTGTCGAGGTAGAGGCTCCATTGCATATTTCTAACCTTAATCCGGTAGATCCCAAGACAGGCAAGGCTACTCGCATTGGTAGAAAACAGAATGCAGACGGCAAGTTGGTCCGTTATGCAAAAAAGAGCGGAGAGGAAATCTAATATGGCAAATACAGCAAGCCTTAAGAAAGAATATGCGGAGCGTATTGCTCCTGCGCTGATGAAGCAGTTCAGCTACAGCTCGTCAATGCAGATTCCCGTACTGAAGAAGATTGTTATCAATCAGGGTCTCGGCATGGCAACGGCAGATAAGAAGATTATCGAGGTTGCTATCAACGAGATTACTGCTATTACGGGTCAGAAGGCTGTCGCAACTATCTCAAAGAAGGATGTTGCCCAGTTCAAGTTGCGTAAGAAAATGCCTATCGGCGTCATGGTGACATTACGTCGAGAGCGTATGTATGAATTCCTGGAGAAGCTGGTTCGCGTGGCATTACCACGTATCCGTGACTTCAAGGGTATTGAGAGTAAGTTTGATGGTCGCGGTAACTACACACTGGGTATTCAGGAGCAGATTATCTTCCCGGAGATCAATATCGATACTATCGACCGTATCCTGGGAATGAACATCACTTTCGTTACTACAGCTAAGACTGACGAGGAGGGCTATGCTCTTCTCAAAGAGTTCGGTCTTCCGTTTAAGAACGCTAAAAACTAATTTATAAGTTATGGCAAAAGAATCTATGAAGGCCCGCGAGGTTAAGCGTGCTAAGTTGGTTGCCCGTTATGCAGAGAAGCGTGCTGCACTGAAGAAGATTGTAAACGATCCCAACAGTGATCCGGCAGAAGCTTATGAAGCAGCCCAGAAACTTCAGGCTATTCCTCGTAATGCAAACCCTATCAGACAACATAACCGTTGTAAGATTACCGGTCGTCCCAAGGGCTATATTCGCTTGTTCGGTCTCAGCCGTATCCAGTTCCGCGAGATGGCTTCTGCAGGTCTGATTCCAGGCGTAAAGAAGGCCAGCTGGTAAATCTGGCGGAGTGCAGTTGTAAAACGAGGCTTATATCATTATATAGTCAATAATTTTAATATTGTCGGGGAAGCCCCGATCAATTAAATCAAGTAAAAATGACAGATCCAATTGCAGATTATCTGACGCGTTTGCGTAATGCAATACAGGCTAAGCACCGTGTTGTAGAGTGCCCTGCGTCAAATCTAAAGAAAGAGATTACAAAGATTCTCTTTGAGAAGGGTTATATCCTGAATTACAAGTTTGTCGAGGATGGCCCTCAGGGAACAATCAAGGTAGCGTTGAAGTACGACGAGAAGACTCGTCAGAATGCTATCAAGAAGTTGATTCGTATATCTACCCCTGGTATGCGTAAGTATACCGGATACAAGGATATGCCACGAGTTATCAATGGTTTGGGTATTGCTATAATATCCACGTCCAAAGGTGTAATGACTAACAAGGAGGCTGCTGATCTGAAGATTGGTGGCGAGGTTCTGTGTTATGTATATTAATTAGGAGGATAAGTAATGTCTAGAATAGGTAAATTGCCAATAGCAATACCCGCAGGGGTAACTGTTACCTACAGTGACAACAAGGTTACTGTAAAGGGAAAGAAAGGCGAGCTGTGTCAGGCTATCGATCCTTCTGTTCTGGTTAAGATCTCTGACAACGAGATTCTTTTTGAGATTGACGAAAAGGCTGATGTTGATGCAAGGCAGAAGCAGGCTTTCCACGGTTTGTACCGTTCGCTGGTCAACAACATGGTAGTTGGTGTCAGCGAAGGATACAAGAAATCTATGGAGCTTGTCGGTGTGGGCTATCGTGTCAGCAATCAGGGTAACTTGGTTGAGTTTTCTCTGGGCTATACTCACAGTATTTTCTTCCAGTTGCCTCAAGAGATAAAAGTAGAGACCAAATCAGAGAGAAATCAGAATCCGCTGATTACATTGGAGTCTTGTGACAAGCAGCTTTTGGGTCAGGTATGTGCCAAGATTCGTTCTTTCCGTAAGCCTGAGCCTTATAAGGGTAAGGGAATCCTGTTCGTCGGCGAGCAGATTCGAAGGAAGTCAGGTAAGAGTGCCGGTGCAAAGTAAATCTTTAAATCGTAAAGGATTATGATAACAAAAATAGAAAGACGAATCAAAATAAAACACAGAGTTCGCAATAAGATTTCTGGTACGGCAGAACGTCCTCGTATGAGTGTCTTCCGTTCAAATAAGCAGATTTATGTGCAGATCATAAACGACCTCACTGGTACTACTTTGGTAAGCGCCAGTTCATTGGGTATGGAGTCATGTCCCAAGAAGGAACAGGCTGCCAAGGTTGGTGAGATGGCTGCAAAGAAGGCTCTTGAGGCAGGTATTACGACTGTCGTTTTCGACCGTAACGGCTATTTGTATCATGGCAGAGTGAAGGAAGTCGCAGATGCTGCTCGTAACGGTGGACTTAAATTCTAATAATGATTATGGCAATTAAGAACATTAATATCAATAGCGAAGATTTGAAGGACCGTCTGGTTGCTATCAACCGTGTGACCAAGGTGACTAAGGGTGGACGTACATTCACGTTTAGTGCAATCGTAGTTGTCGGTAACGAGAACGGAGTAATCGGATGGGGACTGGGTAAGGCAGGTGAAGTAACCGCCGCTATTGCAAAAGGTGTAGAGGCTGCTAAGAAGAATCTTGTAAAGGTTCCCGTTCTGAAGGGTACCGTTCCTCATGAGGCAGCCGCCAAGTTCGGAGGAGCCAATGTCCTGATTATGCCTGCAAGTACTGGTACCGGCGTTGTTGCCGGTGGTGCTATGCGTGCAGTATTGGAGAGTGTTGGCGTTAAGGACTGTCTGGCTAAGTCCAAGGGTTCGTCAAATCCTCACAACCTTGTCAAGGCAACCATAGCAGCTCTTGCCAGCATGCGTGATGCCCGTCAGGTTGCAGAGTGTCGTGGAATCAGTATGGAAAAAGTGTTCCGTGGATAAATATATAAAGGAGAAAGAGAATTATGGCAACTATTAAAGTTCAGCAAGTCAAGAGCCGTATCCATGCTCCACAGCGCCAGAAGGCAACTCTGGATACCATGGGACTGAAGAAGGTCAACCAGATTGTCGAATTGGATGATAATGCCAGCACTCGCGGTATGATTCAGACTGTTCACCACCTGGTTCGGGTAATTGACTAAGTTTACACATCATTAATTGATAAATAGTACACTAGTATGAAGTTAAATAATTTGAAGCCCGCTGCAGGTTCAACTCACAGCGAGCGTCGTATCGGCCGCGGTCCAGGCAGTGGTTTGGGTGGTACTTCTACCCGTGGTCACAAGGGCGCAAAGGCTCGTTCCGGCTATAAGAAGAAGATTGGTTTCGAAGGTGGTCAGATGCCACTTCAGCGTCGTCTGCCTAAGTTTGGATTCAAGAATATCAACCACGTAGAGTACAAGATCGTAAATCTTTCAACTGTTCAGATGCTTGCAGACAAGGGCATAACCACGATTGGCGCGGCCGAATTTGCACAGGCAGGTATAGCCAAGGCTGGCCAGTTGGTAAAGGTGTTGGGAAATGGTACTTTGACGACAAAGGTTGAGATTACAGCAAATGCTTTTTCCAAGAGTGCCGAGGCAGCAATTACGGCTGCAGGTGGCTCTGCCGTAAAATTATAAGCGAGAATGAAGAAGTTTATTGAAACCCTTAAGAACATATGGAGTGTTGAGGATTTGCGTACGAGAATCCTCTTCACCATTGCATTTGCAGCCGTATACCGTTTCGGCTCATTTGTAGTGCTTCCTGGTATCAATCCAGATGCTCTGGCAAAACTGCACGAGCAGACCAACACGGGCCTTATGTCCTTGTTGAATATGTTCTCAGGCGGTGCATTCTCCAATGCGTCCATATTCGCATTGGGTATCATGCCTTATATTTCAGCTTCAATCGTCATTCAGTTGTTTGCATTCATCGTACCCTATTTCCAGAAGATGCAGCGTGAGGGTGAGAGCGGACGTCGAAAGATGAATCAGTATACCCGCTGGCTCACTATCTTCATATTGCTTTTCCAGGCTCCGTCATATCTGTTTAACCTGAAGGTGCAGGCTGCCGGTGCCCTGAATGACCAACTGGATTGGACCTTGTTCATGATAGCAAGTACGATTATTCTTGCCGCAGGCAGTATGTTTATACTGTGGATAGGCGAACGAATTACCGACAAGGGTATAGGCAATGGTGTCTCCCTGATTATCATGCTTGGTATCATAGCACGTCTGCCACAGGCATTTGGACAGGAATTTGTTACACGCCTGAACAACCTGAGCGGTGGAGGAATGATAATGTTCGTTATCGAGCTGATTCTGCTTTTGGTTGTCGTATGTGCTGCAATCATGCTTGTCCAGGGCACACGCAAGATTCCTGTACAATATGCAAAGCGTATGTATGCAGGCCAGCAAGTCGGAGGCTCCCGCCAGTATATACCGTTGAAGGTCTTTGCTGCCAACGTGATGCCGATCATCTTTGCTCAGGCAATCATGTTCATTCCTATTACCTTGATGGGTATCGTCAGTGGCGGAGAGAATTCTTCTGCATTGTTGATACAGTTGAGCGATCATACCAGTATAGTTTATAATTTGGTATTTGCATTGCTTATCGTTGCATTTACGTATTTCTATACTGCGATCACACTCAACCCCGTTCAGATGGCAGAGGATATGAAACGTAACAACGGCTTCATTCCGGGAGTTCGTCCTGGACATGATACTGCAGAGTATATAGATCAGATAATGTCACATATTACGTTGCCCGGATCTCTGTTCCTTGCTGCTATCGCATGTATGCCAGCCTTCGCAGGCTTGCTCAATGTGTCGCAGGAGTTCGCACAGTTCTTTGGAGGAACAAGCCTCCTGATTCTGGTAGGTGTAGTATTGGATACCTTGCAGCAAATAGAAAGTCATTTGTTGATGAGACATTATGACGGTCTGTTGAGCAGCGGTCGTATTCATGGCCGCGGTGGTATTGCTCGGTAATATTGAGGAACTCTTACAACAAGATGATATTTCTCAAGACTGAGGAAGAGATAGAATTGATGCGTGCAGCAAACCTGTTGGTTTCACGAACGCTGACAGAGGTTGGCAAGTTGGTAAGACCTGGTGTCACTACCAAGGAACTCGACAAGGTAGCCGGAGAATTTATTCGGGATAATGGTGGAATACCGACATTCCTTGGTTTCCCCAATCCGTATGGAGGCCCGTTCCCCGCAAATATCTGTACATCTGTAAACGATGCCGTAGTACATGGGGTTCCAAGTGATGAGCCACTTGAAGACGGAGACATAGTCTCGATAGATTGTGGTGCACTTCTTGACGGATTTAACGGAGATTCATGCTATACGTTTCGTGTAGGAAATGTCTCTGGGGAAGTCAACGAATTGCTGAAAGTTACCAAGGAGGCGTTGTACAAGGGAATCGGAATGGCTATTAACGGTCATCGCATAGGTGATGTCAGCCATGCAGTAGAGACACATTGCACCGGACACGGATACGGAGTCGTACGTGAATTTGTCGGACACGGCATAGGGCGTGACATGCATGAGGAACCACAGGTGCCAAACTACGGAAAGGCCGGTAATGGCAAACTGATTCGTAACGGTTTGTGTATTGCCATAGAGCCTATGATTGTACAGCACAGTCGTGAGATTTACCTCATGCCGGATAGATGGACAGTAAAGACACGAGATGGCGGCTATGCGGCACATTACGAGCATACGATTGCAGTGCATGACGGCAAGCCGGATATTCTCTCCTCGTTTGAAGAAATAGAAAAAATAGAGAACCAGTACTAAATATAATTGATAACCAGCAATGGCAAAACAGGCAGTTATAGAACAAGATGGTATTATTGTAGAATCTCTCTCTAATGCTATGTTCCGGGTAGAACTGGAGAAGATAGGCGCACAGATTATCTGTACTATCTCTGGCAAGATGAGAATGCATTACATAAAAATACTTCCAGGTGACAAGGTCAAGGTGGAAATGAGTCCGTATGACCTTACCAAAGGACGCATCGTGTTTAGATACAAATAAAAGACATCAATATGAAAACAAGAGCTTCATTAAAGAAACGTACTCC
>AUXO016216177.1_pt1 | contig 11459 bp, 10 predicted proteins | sample 768731 | NCBI WGS metagenome assembly AUXO01 (sample SAMN02715735, study PRJNA202380) | gut metagenome | biome: sheep rumen | host: Ovis aries | place: New Zealand: Palmerston North | reverse complement strand
TTGAGTGGATATATCCTGCCGTAACAGTAATGACAGTATTCGAAAAACATCGCATAGTTGGTAAGATTATAACATACGCACATTTCGGTTACCTGTGATGGGACGAATTTACAAATGCTGGGATAAATATACATCGAACATCCAGTCCCATTTTGTATAATACCTAATGAAACATACGGCGGGAGAGATCCCATATTCATTATCTGAGTGATAGGAAAGAGAGGAACGTTATTATGAAGAAATTTTTGGCATGTGCTCTTGCTTCCTGCATGCTGCTGAGCGGCGCCGTTGTATTTGCGGATGAAACAGAAGCTACTACGAATCTGAACTGGGAAGACTTCGTTGCGATCAATGAAGCATCGGACAACGATGTGATCTCCCAGGGGGATTTCGTGACGTTCGACGAGATTGCCTGCAAGATGTGGGTTCCGAATGTGATGAAGGAAGTGGAGCTTACGGATGAGGACAAGGAAGCCGGTTATATCGGTTACTATTCCACTGACGACCAGAAAGGCGTTGCGGCGGTCATGTACGTGAATATGGACGGCATGGAGCTTGCAGACTACGCGAAGGAACTGAAAGGGATGGACGGCGTTGAGAACGTTGAGATGATGAAGCTCAATGATTTTGATGCCATCTCCTATGATATTCCTGAGAATGATACAACCTGCGTCTCACTTGCAACAGAGGCCGGCTATATCCTGGAGTTCAGCTTTGCCCCGATGTCTGACGAGGGCTTCCAGTCGATCATTGCGTTCATGGGCGCTTCCATTCAGCCGGAGGACGCGGAAGAATCCACTGAGGCAGCTTCCTGAGCTCTCATGCGAGTAACGCTATGAATCAGTTTATGATGAAAAGGCTGTGGCACTTGCCACAGCCTTGTGTATTTGTCAGACGCAATGGCTGCCGGATGATGTACTGGCACAGGAGACGCTGCCGGAATGGGGCATCTACGTCTACATGTGCGGAAGTGATCTCGAATCAGAGAACGGCGCGGCTACGGTGGATCTGAGTGAGATGATGGAGCCGGATCTTCCAGAGGACGTGACTGTCGTCGTCGAGACCGGCGGTGCTTCCGAGTGGCAGAATGAAGTCGTTGACCCGTCATACATAGAAAGATATCTAATCGACGGAGATGATTCGGCCTGTGTGGACCAGCAGCCTCTCGCAAATATGGGAGAAAGCGGAACCTTCGCGGATTTCCTAACCTTCTGTACGCAGCAGTATCCTGCTCAGAAGCAGGCTGTGATCCTGTGGGATCACGGCGGCGGCAGCATCGAAGGAGCCGCTTTTGACGAGCTGTTCGACTATGATACCCTGACACTCGCGGAGATGCAGGAAGCGTTTGCGCAGGTATTCGGAGAAGACTCGCAGAACACGCCGCTTGAGATGGTCGGCTTCGACGCATGCCTGATGGCGACACTGGAAACGGCAAATATGCTGCAGGGCTATGCCGGATACCTGGTGGCCAGCGAAGAGACAGAGCCTGGCTGCGGCTGGAATTATGAGGCTTTCCTTGGCGGTCTTGGCAATGAGCCTTCCATGTCCGGGGATCAGCTGGGTGAGCTGATCTGCGACAGCTTTCTGGAAGGCTGTATGGAGTATGGGGATTATCTCGACTGTACACTGTCTGTCGTAGATATTGAAGCCTCAAAGTCACTGGTGGAGGCACAAGATAATACGTGATATATCCTTGTAACTACAGGCTTTTTCTGACATCAAACCTGACATCATTTCTGACATCATTTGACCGTAAATATGGGTATCATGATACAGGGCCAGACGAAACGAGATGACAAGGTTGAAGGTTCACAAACCCGCATGGTTGACATAAAAAGTGCCGCCTGACAACCTCAGACGGCACTTGATGAATTTAAGTGCGGAAGATGGGACTTGAACCCGTGACGATCCGCATAAACACTGGATTTTCTTGTGTGCTTTTCGGCACTTTATGTGCTTTGCTTAAGCAAATTTTATATTTGCCAGCATCTTCTTCTCGACATTTGCCACAAGTTTGTGTTTTGTATCCATGTCGCAGATATCGTATGTGTAATGCCTGTCGTTCACTGCCGGCGTGTTACCGATGATACTCCCCGCTAACGTAGCCGATGTTCCATTCTGTCTCAGGTAGGAGTTGAATGTTCTCCTGATCGCATGGATATTCTTTGAAACACCGAACCCCAGTTTCTTGGAAACCTTGATCATGTAATCTGAGAGATTTCGCGTATGAAGCTTCTTATCCCCGACTGAAATCACAAAGTCTTCAGTCATACCGTATTGTTCTTGAAGTTTCTTCATGTCAGCGAGAAACGAACTCAGATCCTCCGTTATCGGGATTGTCCTGTCTTTCTCCGTCTTTGTGTCAGAGATGTAATATTCTTTGGTTTTCTGGTTATACTTCTCTGATTCACAGATCAGGAAGTCATAGTCGGAAATATGACTCCACCTCAACCCACAGATTTCTCCGCTTCTCATCCCTGTCAGCAATGCCAACCTCACTCCATAGGGGGATAAACTGGTCGGTCTTTCAGTTACGTCTTTGTTCAGCCTTTCAACAAGAGTTCTTATCTCTGGTATGGACACAATCCTTTCGGATTGTGACTTCTTCTCACGGTTGTAGTATTTTTTGAATTTCTTTTTGTCCACCATATCACAAGGATTCTCATCTTTCAGTATGATCCTGTCAATAACCGCCGTGTAGAATACCCCCTTAATGTATCCGAACAAGTCGATCCCCGCCTGTCTTTTCAGTTTCTTCTCCTTGATGGTGTTGATCATAAATGATTCAATATCATAGGATGTCATTGTCAGGATATTCATCTTCGAGAATTTTGTCCCCGAGAAGAACCTGTTCCAGTCACTATGGTATCTGTACAGAGTGTTCGGCTCTTTGCCATACTCCTCTTGGACTTTTTCCCATCTATCATGGGCTTTCTCAAATGTGATTATCCTTCCTTTGTCCTCTTCTTCGTCGAATCTTTCCCCGTTCAGATAGAACTCAACAATAAGGCTCTCCAGTTCTTCTTTCGATCCTCTGTGTCTTTGAATCACCGACCCATCGACTTTAAATCTCGTAAACCACCGCCCTCTCTTTTCGTTGTATACGATGCCATATGGATGTGCTTCTAAGATCTTTTGTCTTTTTTTCATTTTGATCTGTTGCTACACGTTTTGTAGATCGATAATACCATTGTCAACTGCATACTGCAATAATTCTGCGTTCTTATCCGATTGTTCCATCTGTTCAGTCTATCTGTAATACATCCGTTTTTCCTCCTTCATTACTGTTCCTAAGCTACTGATGATACCATTTGCAATTCCTCGAGAGAGGCGGCGATCTACCTGCCCTTTCCCCCAAGGGCACACCACAACAAACCCTGAAACCCTAAACGGATCCCACGGCTCTAACATCACCATTATTCGATTCTTTTTCAGTGTAATCGCCAAGAACTTCGGCTAAGAAGAAACTGAGAATAACCTACAATACATTCACCATCATGATAACCTCTTTCTGGAACTCCTGATTCCGTTGGTAGGATACTGGGCCAAGAACAACATGTCAAGGCCTTTCCTCTCAACCAGCCTGTATACCCTGCTACAGTACCTTCTTCTCAAAACAAACTCAGAGCAATCCCTTAGCCTGAAGGGTAGAACAATTTCATCATATTACTCAAATCAGTTAATGCTTTGGATACAGGCGATTCTTCAGGAATACACTATCTGTTAACTACTCCTGCTCCCTGTTCTTCCTATTCGGGCTTATCCGATGAGGCTTATCAAATGCCGGCAGTTTCTGCAAGCTCTCATACTCCGCTTCATGTTCTTCTTTGACCTTATTGGCTCAGGTCAGTAAGAAAAAAGACCAGCTTTCCTTCTTCTAGCGAAAAGCCTGGAATTCTATAGTTTTATCCTCCCCTCCCCTGCTCTTCATTCACAGTTTCGAAAATGCACATTTAAGTAACTTGACAACGTTTGTTTTATATGCTATCATATAAACAGGTCGAGGGGATACCACCTGACTTACAACCACAAAAATCTATAAAGAAAGAATGAGGTAAAGAACAATGAAGGCGATGACAAATTATCAACGAGTAGCAAATTATCTTGTCAAGATCTTTAAGGCTGTCAACGAAGACTATTTCCATTCTGAATTGGACACCCCTACAATCACAATTCAGTCAACCGTCGGCGCTTATGGGCACGTAACAACTTCAAAAGTCTGGAGTACTGAAGATCATGAAAGCTATGAACTGAATATTGGCGCTGATTACCTGACTAGACCAATAGAGAATGTTGTGGCAACCATGATCCACGAAGCAGTTCATCTGTATTGTATGCAGAAAGGTATCAAGGACACATCAAACAGAGGGGTCTATCACAATCGGCGGTTCAAGGAGGTAGCGGAAAACATGGGTCATCTGATCATCGATCGACACGACACCTATGGTTGGACAATCACAAGCCCTTCAGAAGCTACCATTGATTTTTGCATCTCTAATGGGTTCGAGGATATCCAGATCGGAAGGAACACTGGCTATTCGTTGATCGGAGTCAGCGGTGGCAAGGCAGGAAATGGCGGAACATCAATACCGAGAGTCAAAAAACCGAGTAGTACTCGTAAATATATCTGCCCCTGTTGCGGTAATAGCTTCAGAGCCACAAAATCCATCAACGTCCTCTGCATGGATTGCAATGAACAGTTTGTTCTTACCGAGTAATCACTAATAATCGGGGGAGGCTGTCAACCTCCCCGATCAGAAAAAACTCTTCATCAAACTACTCAAGCTATTGACATTTAGAGATTATATGCTATCATATAAATACAAACCAACCACACATTTATAGAAAGAATGAGGTATCCGAAATGAAGACACTGAAAGAACTGAGCGCAATCATCAAAGAGTACAAAGAGTATCAGACACTTGAAGCACAGCTGAAAGAGCAGATGGAAGAACTGAAAGCCGAAGCAATTGAGATCATGGGGGCTGAGGCGATTGACGAGTACAACTGTGATGAGGGTAAGGTTACATACAGAGAGGTTCTCAGCAAGAGGTTCGCAAGCACCGAGTTCAAGAAGGTTCACGCAGATCTGTATGCTGCCTTCACTAAGCAGACGAGTTCCATGAGGTTCACCTGTAATTAGGATCTGGAGCCTACAGAGCCACTGGGGAGAAATCTCTAGTGGCTTTTCTTTTTCAGATCAATGCAATGTGATTGTGAGGATCTTATATCTGGACAGCAAGAACCTCCGTTGGAGATAGCAGTTAAACTACACTTTTCAACATTGACATTTGCATTTTATATGTTATCATATAATATTAGAAGGAGGTGATATCATGCCAAAAAAGGTAGGGCTTAAGACTAAAAGTGGAATATATCAGAGCCAAATTGAAGCAAGCAAGAACTTTGAGAAGACCGTTGACAAAATAATCGTTAGAATACCAACAGGTTCCAGAGCGGTGATTACAGAATATGTAGAGCGAAAAGCCAAGGAGGAACCTGAAAACCTAAGATACAGTAACTATAACGGGAAAGCATACAGACCGTCTGTGAATGCATTGATACGAGCTTTACTTGAGGAAGAAATAGGAATCAACCTGAGCAGATTGAAAGATTAGGATTGGTCTGCTATCATATAATTGATATCGAACCTTCAAGTTCGGTACCTCATTCAGGGACGGCTTCGTGGTTGGGGCTGTCCCTATTCTTTTGCTAGATAGTACCATATTTGACGTATACGCTAAAAGTATTAAATTTATTGACGTTTCAGCCCTTCTATGCTATCATTAATGTATTCTTTTTGACGAACATCAAAACAAATACTGAGAGGTAATAAAATGAGCGTATACGGCTATGCTAGAATCTCCCGTCCCCAACAGAGCATTGACAGGCAGATCAGAAACATTCATGATGCATATCCCAAAGCGGTTATTCTGTCCGAAGCATACACAGGAAGGCGCATGGACAGACCTGAATGGATGAAACTATGCAAGAAGTTGAAAGCCAATGATACCGTTATCTTTGATTCCGTATCGAGGATGAGTCGTGATACCGAGGAAGGGGTCAGGACATACTTCGAACTATACGAAAAAGGGGTAAATCTGGTTTTCCTGAAAGAACATCATATTGATACCGACACATACAGGCAGTCTATCAGCACCGCTATTGACTTGACTGGTAACGAGATTGCCGACCTATACATTGATGCCACAAACAAGGTCTTCAGAATACTGGCGGAGCGTCAGATCAGACTAGCGTTCGAACAGTCCGAGAAAGAAGTGCAGGATCTTAGGCTGCGTACCCGCGAGGGACTGTTATCCGCTAAACTGAACGGTAAGCAGGTTGGTCAGAAGTCTGGTGTTACGTTCAACATCAAGAAAAAGACTCCTATTATCGCTATAATCCGTGAAAAGTCAAAAGACTTCAACGGTAACAACACAGATGCTGAAGTAATGGCGATTTTAGCTGACAAAATGATTTCAATATCGAAAGATGATAGGGGGAACACGAAGCAGGTATCTGCCAAGGTCAGCCGAAATACCTATTACAAGTATAAAAAAGAGGCTGCTGAACTGTAACTTATGGTTCAGCAACCCCTATCGCTTCATATATCGAATACCGACGATATGTTATACATCTGGTGGTTTTCAACTTCTTAAAAACTACACCTTATCGTTGAAAATCCCTTAGTAGGTACAAAGAATAATCGATCCTGAACTGAGAATCATTGTCCTTGTAGTCTGGCTTGATCTCACTATTTTTCTACAAAAAAAGTGTTATCGGATATGCATTGATTGATATCGATTTACACCTTTCTCACGTTCACTTCACTTTTGCCTTCTTCTCTTTACTCCATTTTGAGAATCCATTCGCACCTTTATATCTCACGCGGACATAATAGGTTGTCTTCTTCCGAAGTTTCAGTGTAACCTTTGTCTTCTTCTTTCCGACCGACTTTGTCTTGACGTTCTGCTTGAACTTCGGATCGGTAGAATACTGTACCTGGATCGACTTGATTTGCTTAAGAAGTTTCTTTCCAGATTTATTCTTCTTGATTTTTTTCCAGGAGACGGTGACCTTGTTCTTCTTGGCTTTCGCTTTCACAGATTTCGGTGCCGTACAGATAGTGATCTTTTCTTGTTTTGCGGTTTTGCTCTTTGAAGTATTGGATTTCGTCGTAGTTTTTCCTGAGTCAGTGCTTTCTTTCTTCTTTGTTGGATCTTCAATTATCTGAAAATAGACAGTATCTGTCCCTGTATAGTTGTTGATTCCCGTTACTGTTATTGTTGCCATTCCGATATTTACATTGTTCGCATAGGTAATCATGTAGTCAACACCTTCTTTAAGTATCATGTTTTCGGGGGATAGAACAACCACAGCTCCAGGCCTGATCTCTGATCCCGTATAATAATGTACATACCCATTAGGTGTCGTTTTTACTTTTCCGCTAATGTCAATGTCAACAGGATTAAACTTGTTTGTAACATTCACAGATGATTTGCTGGCAACATCGTAGGTGATACCATTTCCTTCGTAACTAACAAGATCAACTAAATTCCCGTTCTTGTCAACCTCCGCCACATAGAACGTATCCGCGTACGGCAGGTTCTTGAATACTGTAGAACCAGACGACTTATTGTTCAGAGTCACCTTCTGAATAAAAGTACCAGAAACCCTGTTCGTAAAGCCCGGATCCGTGAACAGCGCAAAGTAGAATGTGTCATTAACATTTTTTGCATTTCCAGAGTTGTTAACTACGTTCAAATTAACCTTCAGATCAACACTTTCGTATGCTCCCAGTACGCCTTCCTTCATCGTATTCTTGATGATCGCTTCCGCACTCGGGTTCGCAGAGCTCAATGTGCATGTGCCATTATGAACCTCTGCCTTCGAAACTGTAGACAAAGAGGTCATCGGCTTACCGGTCTGGTACGTCTCAGCCACATAGTAGGTTCCATAAGCCAGTCCGTAGAAGGATACCTTCGCGGTATACGCATTCGTCAGGACGATCGGCTTAACGTCACTTACACGCCTTGTCAGGTATCTATCGGAGAACAGAGCTGTATAGAACGTCTGGTTGTCAACTTTGAATGCACCGTTATTCTTCAGCGTATACTTGTTGACTGTAATCGCACCAGAGCCCTTCGTCGTCTTTTCATCCTGGACGAGTAACACACCGCTGTCATTCTTCGTTCCTGAATACTTCACCGTTCCATCTTCAGCAATCTGGAACGTCGTATCCGCAGCAACGCTATAGTTCTTCGGTGCCACCGTCTCACGAATCGTGTAGACCTCTCCGGTCTTCAGATTCTTCATGACGGAATCCGGCACCTCATACGCACTAGTCGTAGACGTCCATTCATGAACTAGAACTCCACTCTTGTCAAGAATTGCTATCTGCGCATCCGCGAGAAACTTCGTATGGTCGCTCCTATCTACAATCGCTACCTTGAGAACATCAGTCGCCATCACAGATTGCGCTCCAAACACCGTGAACACAAACACTGCAAAAATCATCAAATGCCGTTTCCATCTCTTCATTCCACTTTACCTCCAAAGAACGCAAATCAATTATTCTGTTGATCCGCTAACCCCTGCTTCAGTTAAACCTTCAGCTTCTTCATCTGCTTGAGATCCTGTTCCATCTGCGCCTTCTGCCAACGTAGACGAATCACTTCCTGTTTCTTCTTTTCGAGCCTTTGGTTCAGTTGCTGATGAATCCAATTGAAAAGCATACCCTTTCTCACCTCCCGGACGCCTTGTCTCTTTGCTTACCATCTATATCTCCTTTTCGCGCCGCGCCTTAAGAGCGGCGGCGAAAAGAGAAATTGATATTATTACAGGGATTCAGAGACCTGATAGTTATACCCCTCTATAAAGGAATCCTACCGAAAGTATCAGGTTAATCTACCAGTCATCTGCAATACAAAGCACAACGGTTTAACGTAAATCCCAGCGTTGCCCACCATATGCGGTATAATCTTTACTATCTGTAACGTCTACTGACTAAATAGCCAATATCTCTTTCCCTGTTCAGGAACTGTACGGTAATCCTCCGCCGTAGAAGCAAATCCGGTATCGTAACGTAAACTCTGGCGTTATCCAACTTATGTGTTATAGTCTGAATTCTCCGTAAAGCCCATTAACTCAGTAACCAATACCTCTTTTCCTGTTCAGGAATAATCTGTATACCTCTGAGATCAACGTAAACCTGAGTTCATAACAGTAAAGATAGACCCTTCAGATTTTTGGCGATCTTCAGATCGACAAAAAGGTAATAAGCAGAAGTCAACCTCTTTGAAGACTCGATCTAATTTCTGAACTACCGTCCTTTATTTGTTTTGTCCAAATTTGTTTTGTCCAAAGTATCTACAATCTACAATCGAATATGATCTTTAAGCCAACAAAGCCGTCTATTTATACTCGGTCGGCAATAAATAGCCGACCTCCCTACGCCTCAATGCCCCTTCGAGGCAAAGAGTCGTAGAATAAGGAACTTGATAAATCCTTTTGGAAATACAGAAATACCATAACAGCATGATCAGCACAGTATACTCAGTGCATCCTCTTCATGCGTCAACTCTCAGTTCTGATGCCCGTCTTCTATTTGCTTTTCAGTGTGCGACAAAAACTCTATCCTAAAAGGGAATAGAAAAAAACTGTCGCGCATCTTGCACTTTATTCCTGAATAAAATAGTATTTATCATGGAGATGACCTGTTGTTCTCTTGCATATAATGTTGGAGAATTGCTTCAGGCATTTATTCAAGCGCTTAAATCCCCATATTTCTGATAGCTTCTGTTCCAACTGATCATGTTTTTCTTTGGTATAATGGTGTTCCTCCCCAAGCTCAATGTCAAACTCCTCCAGGATTCTTAAGGACTCTGCCCTTTTCTGCTCATCCGATGACACGAAAGAATGAACCTCCGCCTCAGGAAACCATTCCTTCACTCGCTCAGGAAGAGTATTGTTACTGCGTGCCACCTCCCAAAGTTGGTTTTGTCCCTTCGTATAATCTCTTCCTGAAACCTTTGTCTCGTATTTCAGAAAGCACTTATACAAATAGCTGTATCGAATATACGGAAACTTTGATTCAACAAGGTCTATGAAATAGGGTAGCTTTTCGTCAGTGATCTGATTGATCAGCGCATTGATCGGAGACATCTTGTCAACACGCTTCCTCCAATCAAGTTGAAGATAGCTGATTTTCTGATTCAGTTCTTCCTCAACATAGTCGATTCTATGAGGCTGAGCATCCGTAACCAAGTATAAGTCCTTTACTCTGAGATCTTCCTCATTATCCTTGGCTCGTACTCGCCCTGCCATTTGAATCACTTCTGCCTTGCTATGCGCTTCAGCAATCATCACATCGATGGGGTCTTCAATATTTACCCCTTCACGGTATCTGCTGGTTGTAATAAAAACAGAAAACCGCTCTGGAATCTTGTATTCTTTGCTGATTTCTTTTTCAGCATCATTCATGTCTGACCATGCTTGCTCGTCTTTATTCTTCAGTGCCTCCCTTTTTTCTTCGTCAGAAAAGGAAACTACCATCTTATAACGATCCTGTTGTAGTTCCTCATCAAAATACAGATCGAATATCCGGCTGATTGAGTTAGCAAAGTATATGCAACGCTTTCCATCCTGAATTACCCTTTTTATTAAGCACACTGTATGCTTCATCTCGACAAAGCCTACGTTTTCTGGCTGAATGTTGATGCACTTATCAATTAAATACAAAAGATTCGAATTCACGCCATTAACAGGAGAATATCCTCTTAACGGTTCATTCGTCCCTGTCATAATGATAAGGTGCTTACAAATAGGGTCAGGATATTTGTTGCTAACGCAACGTTCTAAATAGTGGTTGATCAGATCGAATATATGAAATGGCGCTGATTGGTATGAAGCATCAAGAAGCATACTATGTACCTCATCAATCACGATCATATCGTACATATCCCACAAATGGGTTCTCCGATCGTCGCTTCGGTATACGTTCTTTAGATATCCCGCCAAAAAAGCAGTGGAGCATATTGTGTTCCCTAACGTCCATAAGGTGTGATCGCCGTTTTGATCAACCGTTTCCCATGCTTTGCCTATTCGATCCTTAAACAAATCCAGAGACTCTTTGTCCTGGTGTTCATATTTTTTAAACGTTTCGTCAACCTTGGCTTTACGACTTGTAACCAAAAGAACCCTCATCTTTGGAGCTTTCGGAACTATACCCTGCGCAAAGCTCTCAATCAGATGGTTTTTCCCCGACCCTACTCCTGAATAAATCTCTATGAAACGGTATGGAGCGATGTCTTTCTGGTAATCAATCACATCCATCAAGTGTTTCTTTTTACTTGGGTTCTCCTGCTGCGTTGTCATTAAATCCTACACCTCATTTTTCTTCTCAGGACTTTTTATTCCCTCAGTCATCTCCTGATACAGTCTCATCAACCATGCTACAC
>AUXO015684940.1_pt1 | contig 11460 bp, 22 predicted proteins | sample 768731 | NCBI WGS metagenome assembly AUXO01 (sample SAMN02715735, study PRJNA202380) | gut metagenome | biome: sheep rumen | host: Ovis aries | place: New Zealand: Palmerston North | reverse complement strand
CATTTATCTTCCTTATCATAGTAAGCTCTATGATGTACCAAATCTGAATATTCATAAGCTTCAGCATTTGTATAATGTATACCTGCCGCTTCAAGCTGTCTTCCTACTCGTCCACAGATAGCGTTCATATCATGTGTTAAACTACCATCTTTAAGAAGAGAAGTAAGAGAGTCTTTATGACCACGTACATTAAGAAGTTGCTCTTCTAATTCATGCCTTGCTCTCCAAACATCTGGATCTGAATTACTTACTTCTACATAAGAACTTGATATTTTGCCTATTTTTGGATACTCAGAAGTTTTTTTAATAAAAGTAGATTTATCAATAAAATCTTTAGCGTTTTCTTCTGTATCAAAAAGAGGTATCTTATAATAATCTACATCAAGCCAACTTGTCCAGCTACCATTATCTGCCTCTCCATAATATTGGCCTTTTTCATTCTTAATAACAAACTTTGTAGACATATTTATTCCTCCAACTATTAAGCTATATTCTACTAAACTCTATAAAGTCTTTCACTCTAGTTTTGTTATCTTTAGGCTGTTTCAATCTGTTTTTTAATTCAAAACTTCTAATATTAAATGACTCACTCATAAAATATGATGGCATCTTAACAGGCTGTGCAAAAGACATTGCTATTTTAAATGCACAATTATCCAAATAATTTGTCCAAGAAGTTGACCAAATATTTATTAATTTCTGCTCAACTGTCATATTACCAATTCCATTCATTATAATCCGCCTGTGGCCACCAAGTATTTACTCTTACAAAGTGTCTTAATTTGCAACCTTCAAATTCTTTATAAGTTGTATTAGAAACATCTACACCAGTAGAAGCCAATCTATTTTTCCAACTTAAGTATTTATCCCAATCTTCTGGGAGTTCTTTATCAAGCTTAATACTTACCATTGGAAACTCCTTATCAAGTTTAATACTCACCATGCCCTCCATAATGTTGGATGAAATAAATTGCCATCTATTGCTAAAGCTTTTACAAAGAGTAATCCACCTCCAATACAAAGTAACAATACAATCCAACATAGAAAAATCATAAAAACGTCAAAGCTATCATAAGCTTCAGCTGAAGCATCTAATAACATCTTAAATCCATAACATAATGCGCCAATAACGCCAATAGCTGCTACAAATATTAAAAAATACACAATTATAATTTCAAAAATTGCACCTGCACTCATTTATTCGCTCTCTTGTTCTTCTATTATACTCTTAAGAAACTGCTGTGCAGTTATCCAACTTTTTTTACTAAGTTCCTTTTCTGATTCAGTCATATTTTCTGAGCAAGCGCCAAACATCATAAGTTCTTTAATAACTTCTATTGCTCTAGTAAGCTTTACATTATCCTTAAGATTTTGCATCATAGGACAATTTTTATTACTTACAGAAGTACAAAAACCGCCTACTCTAGAACAATTCCTATTTTCGGGATGAAGATATGGACATCCACTTGATACACATCTTGTAAAATAATATCCCTTATTGGCTTCATTAAGCTCTTTTGATAATTGTCCATATTTTCTACGCATGTTATTAAGTTCTTCACTAAGCACTGCGATTTCTTTTTCAGGCGTCATTGTATCTAACTCATCTGGCATACAATCGTAGCATAACTCTTCTTTTGTGAAAAGATTTAATACATCATCAGAACCATCTACTTTTTTAACTTTATCATCATTAATTTCTTCATAGGTTGTAGTTATCTTTACTTTTACTGGTTCACATTCAATATCTTTAGGTAATCTTTGGTCTTCTTTTATTACTTCTTGCGCATCCTTTAAGTTATCAAACCAAATTACTTCTTTATTTAATGCTTTTGTAAATTGGGATTCTTTAGTAGTATCAACGCCACCATGAAAATATTTTCCATTTTTTAGTTTTAACGCGAGTCTATAATGAATCTCTCCAATCATTTTCATTTATTTTTCTCCAATTCAATATACTCTTCAATAGTTTTTATATCACAATGTGTATAGAATCGATTTCCGTTTTCATCTTCAAAAACCATCGGATAGCATCCATAATTTTCTTCTTCCTCATCATAACAAATGCCTATTGGCGTGCAGTTCTCATGACTATTTTTCCAATGGCAGAGCTGACAATGGATATCACTAAGGAGAAATCGATTATCGCCATCGTGTTCTCCAATATTTTCACGAGCAATTTTATTTTTTCTAAAAGACCATTCTTCATCTAAACTCATATACTTACCAATTCCATTCATTATAATTTATGGAGCCAAGCTGTTCTATTAGAATAGCCTTCATCCAATAATAATAGTTTTTCCAAAATTTTCTATCTGTTAATTTTTTGAAAATAACATACTTAATAAAATACTGAATTTTATGAGATACAAATCCAAGTAATGATGGATTTACATTACGTAAATATGCATTAACTGGTATAGTTAAACAATTATGAGTTCCTATAGTCCAGGAATCTAAATCATGAGTATAAATTAGATTAGGTATTTTAGTGCTTAAATATTTTGTGTCTATTTCTTTCATATATCATTTATAATATATGAGCACAAAGTATAAAGTATAAATATTAAGATAATTTTAAGTTATATCTTTTAAGGAAAATAAATGCAGTAGTTTGAAACAAAACCCACTCAGAAATTATAGTAGTCCAATGTAATGACCAATTTCCTTTATTATGAAGACAGTTCTCTATAACTATCATTATTATGCTACTTAAGATTGGTATTAAAAATAATAAAATTCTAAAATCTTTAGATTCTAGTACAGTCTTGATTAAAATTATTAAAATAATAATAAGTAATAAAAAATTAAAGAATAAATGCAAATCACCAGATTGTTTAATAGGTAATTGAAATATACCAACACGATAATTTATTGAAAATCCTAATGTAGACTCATAAGTTGGGAAAATTGTAATACATGCAATACAAATTCCAGCCAGTTTATATAATGGCGATTTAGATATAATTAAAAAATAAGAGATAAATGCCATCATTGTAATAAAGGCTTCTGAAGTATTACAATAATATGCTGCACTTATTGAATGCCACCAATTTGATGGATTATTACCAAATAGTCCATATAATAATAGGAGAGGAGTTAAAGAACTTACTAAAATAAATAAAATTAGGTTATTTAATTTTTCTAACGAGATAACCTTATTTGTTTCAAGACTTGCTTGCATGACTCTATATCTGCATCCTTGGCCTGATATATGCTGTACTCACCGTTCGAAAATGTATACCAGCCATCGAAATAAGTTTTATGGGGCTTACCATTTATAGTATAGTCTCTAATAAATCTTCTTGGAAAATATCTTATGCTATACTTATTATTAACAAAAAACTCTATAAAAGACTGCTGCCAATAATCTTTCTCTAAATCACCTTTATTAAGTTTTACTTCTATAGCATTATTGATATTACCTACTCTTTCTGCATTTCGTAATAGAAACATTGCTATTTTTCTAATTATCCAATTCTTCACCATTAAATATGCTCTCCCAATTCTTTAAAATTTTTTTTTCAAAGTTATTACTTTGGCCCATAGCATCTTTGAAAAGTAAAAAATCTCGTGATACTCCCCATTTAACAACAATGTCATCAAAGAAGTCAGCACTTATATCTTCAAATGGGGCCATACCTAAAATAGAAAACATAATAGATTTACCATTATGATTCGTAATTCCTTTTTTTCTAGAATAGGTTTTATTAACTAGAATATCTACTATCTCATCTATTATTTTGAATAAATAAGTAATTATGAGATATATAACACAAAATACTACTAAAGCTACTACTTGCATATAGGTATTCCTTATAATAAAGCTTCATTATTTATATATACGTGGTCTCTACCATTTTCCTTAGATAGATATGCCTGTATATCCGCCAACTTAACCATCTCATCCAACTCTTTTGTTGGGTCCATCTCGGTTATACCACAAGAAAACGTTTGTGTATGCGCGATATTCTGGTCTTTGAAAGTAAAATATATTGGCTCACTGCGCATTTGAATTAAAAGTTTTACACAAATATCCTTAAGGTCACCAATACTATTAGAAATTATAATGAACTCTTCACCACCCCAGCGACAAATAAAATTATCGTTATCACCATAAGTTGAGAGTCTATTTGCAAACTCTTTTAATACAAAATCGCCAGTATTATGGTCATAAGTATCATTTACCAACTTAAAATGGTCTAAGTCAATCATTGCTATAGCTGTTGCTCTACTTAAGTCACAGAGCTGTACAATGCCATGTCTATTATGCACTTCTGTTAGTTCATCATAACAAGCTATAATTTCATCTCTAAATGCTTTTGCCTTAAAGACTGTTCTTAAATCTACAAGTTCGCCTGCAATATTATCTATAATCATTGTAAATGCAATAGGATTATAAATAACCTTAAACCAATCTGTTACATAAAACTTTTCTATTGGGATAAATGGCTTTATCATGCTAACTATTAAAAATATTATACTGCCATATGCAAAATGAAAAATATATGGCCAGTGAAGTGAGTCATGTCCACAATAAGTTTCTACCAAATCTACAAAAAAGATTGTAAAAGGAATAATAAAAATTATACTAGCCATAAACATTTCTGATGGCATAAATAAATATAACATTAGAGATACAACATAAAATAGTCGTACTTTAGCTCTATTATGAGCATTAATTTCCCTTCTTGATAATAGATCCCTAATTGTCCAGCCTATTACTATGGAAGTTGCTAAAACGCAGACTAAGCTTAACCAAATACTATTTTGTGTTGCAAAAGATGTTATTGTAGTAAAAATTAAAAAGAGTGCGTATATAACATCAGCTTTAATTTGCTTTTTATAGAGAAATCTAATAATGTAATTATCTGCTTTTTCTACCGCACGCATTGTAACTTAATTAGCGTTTAAAAATAAAAAAGGGCCACAAATTATGTGACCCTTTATTTATAGTTAAATTTTAATTATTTTGCGTCTGCTTCCTGAGTTCCCTCAGTTGCCATCAATGATTTATTATATTCTGACTGTCTTAAGTTAATTTCAATCTTACGTCTAGTCTGGTCTTCAAGCAATTTAGTAGCTTTTACACCGAATACTTCGTCAGCTTCATGTCCACGCTCGTAAGCTTCATCAGTAACAGCTTTATCATATACCATTGTAATTTCTTTCACGCCCAAAATAGAAGTTGGGCTATACATCCAATCGCCTGGTGCTCTATGTGTAATAACTTCAATTCTCTTAAGCTTAATATCCGTCATTCTTAATCCAGCAACTGGAATTTGAGCAATTGAACGATTTCTTACATCATCAACATATTCTGAAAAATCAATATGTGCCTTAAATTCAATCATAGATTCAATAGTAGTAGTTGCGTCTGATGCCTTAAACTTACGTTTATGTTCAACACCATTCTGTTCCCAGAAAATTTCTACTTCATCATATCCACGATTAAGCGTAAGCACAATATCCATACTTTTTACTGCCGCAGCATTTTTAATATATCCCGCACCTGAATTTGGTTCATTAAATGATGGTTCAATAAAAGAGATAGCGTAGCGACTATCAGCATTTGGTGCGCTATCTGTACGAATACAGAGACCATACTTTTCTGAAAGTACTGGATTAAAAAGATTTTTACCTGGAACATATGTTCCGGAAATTCCCTCTGCCTTAGCATTGGCTACCCAATCATAGCCTGTGTCTAATACATCTGCTTTTGCAGTATAGTCAAACAATTTTGCTTCATCAGCAAATGCTATACCAACAAATAAAAATGCTACAAGAAGTATACTAATAAATTTTCTCATTTTTACTCCTAATCAAATTATTCCTTTAATTAATAATAATAACATAAAACTTTGAATAATAACGTAACTAATGAAATTATTAATACTTCGTTATTATTTCAAACACAAATAAATATTTATCTATGTCATATTTTACATTTTTTAATTAAAAATGTTTTATTATTTATAATACTCTGCCATAAGTATATCTTCAATTTTAGTTGCAGCTGCTTCTGGGTCCATACTCATTCCTCTTTCACTTAGAAGGAAATCATAAACTTTCTTAAAAACAACTTTAGGATTTTTACAATCATATTTTTTTGCAAGGCTTCCAGAGTATTCAGCTGTAGCTTCTGGAGTTTTATTTTCTACACAATCTATTAATTTATTATAGTCATCAGACTCTATAAAACTAGTAGATTCGCGGAGTTCTTTAGATTCTGTCATACGATGCTCATAAGGTTCACTATTAGAGTCATCATCAAATGCACTTCTATAGCCCCAATGCCAAGCTTTTGATTTTAATTTATTATAATATCTTTGATATTCTTTTTCCGCCTCAACATCATATGGGCAGTCAGAATCTTTGGCACCATCCATATATGCGTCATAACCTTCATTATAGTAATGAGCCTCATCGCTTGAGGCGAGTTCTTCATTTAATTTCCTAGATTCGCTTAGCTTAAGACCTGCGCTAACATATACCAATGCTTGGTCAACTATATCATGAAGCTCTGAATAATCATCATATTGGATTCTATTACTTTGATTAAGTTCATCTAACTTTTCTATTAAAGTATTTAACTCACTTTCAACCCAATCAAGTGCTTCCGATTTAGTGCCCGGGTTCCATTCATTTAACCTCTTCATATTTTATATTCCTATAATCCTCAATAGTTAATTTTTTAAGTTATAAAAATTAGTAGTAATTACGTGTATTTTAGGCAAAAACTTGCTAATTAATTACTATGGCTAAGAAATATTCAAGTACATGCTTTTTTTATTATAAACATTTAATTCGTCTTGGTGATGCACCAGAAATTACTGGATTGATTAACGTTGGCTATGATGACGATGAGCATTGCTATCAATTTGTTTCAGCTTCTGAGGCGCTAAAAAAACAGAGTGTCAGAAATTGTCACCACTGGTGGCTAGCTACAAATGATGAAAATATAAAACAACTTGGCGTAACAGATATTGAAATAAAAACTTTTAAGGAAAAATATAAACTTAATAATTTATCTGATCTTTTAGGAAATGATGATTTTTTATCTGAGTCTGGTCGTGCTTATGATGAGCTACTTAGGCTTGCTCTCTCTAAAGGCGCTTTGAGAGTAAGAAAGTATTTTGATTCAAATTTTGTTACAATAATGGGTGAAGAAAACTCTAGAAAAGTTAAAGATAATATAATTGATTGTTTATTAGATAATGAAGGTCTATATAATGACTATACTGATATTTCTGTAAACTTTGCAAAAGAAAATAGAGATTTATCTGGTGGCGGCTATTTTGGATTTCTACGTGGTTCTGTAATTACTTTAATTGATAAACTACAAAAGTAAAAATAAAAGGCTGGTTAGTCCAGCCTTTACTTTTAATAATGTTGTCTATTATTTATCCAAGCATATGTTAAATACATTTTAATATCAGACTCTAGGATTTGTTCTTCTGTTTGATTAGCTATATATGGCTCAGAGTCTATTTTCATAGCTTCTACTAATATTTCTCGCTGTATAGATATATCTGTAATCTTCTTTTCAGAAAAATATGATAAAATTTTTTCTCGGGTATTAAAAAGCTTTCTGTCAGTTTCCGCATCAATAACTAAAGGAACTGCAATCATCTTAGGAGATTTATTTGTTTCCTCAATAATTTTAATTACATCTTCCATTGTTTGCCAATTATTTGCATCTTCAATAGATATTATCCCAAGTTCTTTAATTTTCTTTTTTATCTCTTCTTTTGTCATTTTTCTATCCCCATCTCAAATCCATCAATTGCCATTTGATCTAAAGTATCTGCTAGAAACTTTGGACTGATTATTGGCTTATCATAGTCCTCATCCATCTTACATAAATGAAATTTTATGCAATTAATAATTTTAAGCGATACTGCTTTTAGTTGTGCTTCAGAAACTTCTTTTGCCATTTTCAATCCTTCTTAATCTTGAACTTAAGCCCAGTAAGTTTTTCAATCTTATTTATATTTGCCATTTCAAAAGTATTATTTTGATAAAAAATATAACATTCAAAAATTTTATTATTAATTATAAAAACCTTAAAAAATGCATTTGGTACTACAATATCTCCAGGTATTATAACTTTATCTCTTGTAGTATATACTGGACCGCATACAATTGTAACAAGTTGATACTTATTTGCTAAAGTATGCGCATAAGCTTCATATTTTTTCCAATTGCCTCTATTTAATGCGCCTGTTTGAGGACATATATTACATGCTCTAAAAGTATTAAGAGAAGATTCTTTACTCCAATCTCTATCGTTATTCGGGCACATATGACCTTTATCAAAGCCAGATTTTGTATAGCCATTTTCCTTTGCGGAAGAGCCACATTGCTTAAATCCAGATTTAGCTCTATTATTTGAACTATCAGATAATACAGCATCTTCAAAAGTTAAATCCCAAATGACAAAAGAAGGATTATTATAGTATGTATCATACCAAACTTCATAAGTATCATGATTATGATACTCTAAAGTTTTCGAATTAGAACTTACAGAAATATACTCATTAGAAAAACATATTGCTGAAAATGCTAGAATTATAAAGCTTAATAATAATTTTTTATACATAGTATACCTCTATATAATAAAAGGTTAAGTATAATACTTAACCTTCTTAAAAAATTTTATCTTAAAAGTCTAGCTTAAAAGCTGTAATACCTGACTTCTATTGATTGAAATAGACTGTGCAAGCATACTAGTTGCCGCTTGCGTAATAATTTGATTCTTAGAGAAGTCAACCATCTCAGAGGCCATATCAGCATCACGAATGCGAGATTCTGCTGACTGAGTATTTTCTGCAGCAACGTTGATTCCTTTTGCTGCCAATTCCATTCTGTTTTGATAAGCACCTAAATCAGCACGCTGTTTATTTACATTTTTAAGAGCTTCATCAAGTGTTGCAATTGTAGCATTTGCTTCATCTGGACTAGCAATAGAAATCTTTTCATCAGTTCCCTGAATACCCGTAAGGCCTAATGCCTGAGAAGTCATTGTACCAATATAAGCACGAATATTTTGATCAGAATTTGCTCCGATTTGGAACTGCATTACAACATCTGACTCACGCGAAAAACGACCGGTCAAAAGTGACATACCATTGAAAGACGCACTTGATGCAATTCTATCTACTTCCGCTACAAGCTGTGATACTTCAACTGCAATTTGCGCGCGGTCTTCATCTGAATAAACACCATTAGATGCCTGAACAGCAAGTTCACGAATACGCTGAAGAACATCTACAGTTTCACTAAGGTAGCCCTCTGCAGTCTGAGAAAAAGAAATTGCATCTCCAATATTTCTTGAAGCCTGATTAAGACCTCTAATCTGAGAACGCATTTTTTCAGATACTGCAAGGCCTGAAGCATCATCACCTGCTCTGTTAATCTTTTCGCCAGAGGCAAGTTTTTCCATTGACTTCTGAAGAGCCTGAGTATTAATACCTTCTTGGCGTGAAGCAAAGAGGCTAGACATGTTGTGGTTTATTACCATGATTTTACTCCTTTAGGTTTATGGTTTACCTATTTTACTATAATATGTAAATATCTAGTATCCGTCCTAGAATCTTATTCATCCCAATCAAAATCTTCTTTAGCATCTGAAGCCCTTGATGCTGCAGTTGCTACGCCTTTTCTTGTGGATTCTACCGGGCCAGCAATATTACTAGCTTTTACAATCTTTCCCTTAGTAAGTCTACGTTTATCAGTAACTACATCCTTAACATAACCTTCATCATAAATAAACTTACTATTATCCAACTCGATGTAATTTCCATTTTTCAAAACTACATAATCATTATCTGTTAATTCTTGACCAATCGAAATTGCGCCACCTTGCTTTAGTTTAGCTAGTCCTTTGTGTCCATTTATGCCTCTTATACTTACAACAGTATAAGTTTCTCCACAAAGAAGATAGCACATGAAAACCAATAATACAAAACATATTAATTTTTTCATTAAAGACTTCTCCCCTAAATAAAAAATTTCATTATATTTTTAAATTAGCTAAACTTAGATTAAATTGAGTAGACTTTAATTATTTTTAGAACTTTTTGAATCTTTTATTTCTTTTAATACAAAGATCTTATCTTTACAATCTTTTCCTTTCACAAGTAATCTTTGACAAACCACATTAAAACAAGCGTCACGTTTTATGAAGAAAAAGCATCCATCACATAGACCTTCACATTTTTCAGGTACTTCCATAAGTACTTTTTTCATAATTCTAAATTAGTATACTTCTATATAATTTTTAAGTAAGTTTTTATGATTTTTTAAGTATAAATACATATTATTATAGAGGTATTGTACTATGAATACATATGATGTAGTTAGACAGTTGAATATTCCAGGCTTTACTCTTGATAATGATACAATTGTTGAAATGAATACTGTCATTTATAATAAAAATGACAATGAGGATGATTGGATTAAGATTATTCCTGATGCAAATATCGAAGATATTTATGTAATCTTATATGTACATGAATGTGTAGATATTAAGTGCATTGTTTTTAATAGCCCAATTACACCTAAAACGGAAGAATGGAAAAATGCTTTTGAAAACTGTGTTAATAACATGATGCCAAAAGTAATGAAAGATAACTAAAAATGGTACTTATTAGATTTTATGTTGACCCTAACGCAGAACGTTATGACGGACGCAATGGGTGGCTAGACCCTAATGGAAAATATAGAAGCTGGTATATTACCTATTATGATACCTTAAAAAAATATGCTTTTGCTACATACTTTATAGGTACTTTTCAACATCTTCCTTTTTCTTTTAAGAGAAACGGTGAAAAATGTTATGGTTATTGGAAAGATACTAGCTTTCTTAAAAATGGATGGAATGATTTAGGTAATCGGAAAAATTTAGAGAAAGCTTGTAAACACTTTATTGAAGTGGATAAAACTCTTTGCTGGGGTATTGAACAGCTTAGTTCTCCAATTAATGGTCTAAAAATATCATCATTATTAGGATTATAAAATGAATAAAACTTGTGAAAATTGTACACAAATTAAACTATCAAAGAATCATTGTATTGATATGACATGCTGCAGAGGATATGTAGATGGAGACCATGATGGTTGGACTGATAAACCTCAAATTGATATAAACTCTTGGCCAGATGAAGCTACGGAAAAAGATTATCTTTATAGTCCTTTCAAGTCATTCAGATTTAGTGGGCAACAGCCTAATGAATCAGCAAAACCTACTAAGGGGTAATTTATGGAAATGAGAGATTATATTGCAATTTCAATTAAGCATTCTACTAAAGATTGTATTATGTATTGGGGAAAAAGAACCCCAGATAATGAAGATAGATGTTTCAGTGGATATACTCCAAGTTTTTTTGATTGTGAACGTTACACAGCTGAAGAATTTTATAAACATTATCCTGAACATACTTATCATATTGTAGATGA
>AUXO017922437.1_pt1 | contig 11461 bp, 9 predicted proteins | sample 768731 | NCBI WGS metagenome assembly AUXO01 (sample SAMN02715735, study PRJNA202380) | gut metagenome | biome: sheep rumen | host: Ovis aries | place: New Zealand: Palmerston North | reverse complement strand
CAAGAGAATTTACAGAGAGTTTAACTTTAGGGATGTTCGAAACTCATTTGACGAAGTCGAGAAACTTTACCGATAAAGTTGGAGATAAAAATGATTCCAAAAATAATTCATTACTGTTGGTTCGGGAATAATCCCATACCAAAGAAAGAACAAAAGTGCATAGAGAGTTGGAAGAAGTTTTTCCCTGATTTTGAAATCAAGAAATGGGATGAGTCAAACTTTGATTATTCGTCATGTAAGTTTTCGAGGCAGGCGTATGAGAGTAGGAACTTTGCGTTTGTGAGTGACTATGCAAGAGCGAAGATTCTCTATGAAGAAGGTGGATTATATTTTGATACTGATGTGGAAATAATAAAGTCTTTTTCAGAAATGATTAAAGGTAATGGATTCATGGGATTTGAGAGAAGACATTTTCTAGGGACCGCAGTAATAGCTAGCGAGAAGAAAAATCCGCTAATCAAAAAACTGTTAGATTATTATCAGACAAATGACTTCATCACTAAAGATGGGTTCGTTGATAACATAGCGAATGTTTCAATTCTAACAGATATTTTTAGGGAACAGGGATTAACACTTGGAGGAAAAAGACAAACAGTGTCTGGATTTGAAATATTTGAAAGAGAAGTTTTCTATCCTAAAAAAATAAATGAAGATGAATTTAGGATAAGCGAGGAAACATTAGCCGTACATAAATGCTCAAACAGTTGGATGACAGACAGGGAGAAAAAAAGAGGAAGTAATAGTTTTTGGATTAATGTTTGTAGACCAGTTTTAAGAAAGGCAAGAAATACATTTCAAAAAACATTGGGAAAAGAAAAGACTAGAAAAATTGAGATTAAAACTAGAAATCGATTAAGATAAAGGGTTAGTAACTGTTAAAAGGATTTGGAATATGTGGAATGAAATTTGTGCAAAAATATTCACAGAAGTGACTTATAAATTAGAGGACGAGAACATTAGATATTTTGTGTTGCGCAATTATAAGAAGTTGCCAGAAGGCAATGATGCTAAAGATGTTGATATAGTAATTGATCCAAAACATATAAAAAAAGCTGATGCTATTGTTAGAGAAGCATATAGTAATAATGACCTTGAGTACTACGAAGAATGTGTATTTGATAAATTAAGATGCACACATGGAATGAGCTGGAATCAAAAAATCGGAATACATATAGATTTAATTTGCGGATACAGAGTTAGAGGTTATGAAATATTTGACTTCGACGAACTTTATCAATATGTCGAGAAATACAAGGGTTTTTATGTATTGGGAGATTATATGGATGGAATGATGCTGCTAATATATAAAATCTTTGGTTACAAAAAACCTCTCCTTAAAGATAAATATAGGGAAGAGATATATGATGCATATGTTAAATATAAAGATGAATTTATATCGGAGACAATCAGATTATTTGGAAGAGAATTATCAGTTAGGATAATTGAGGATATATCAGAAAAGAATTTTGACGATATTATAAAGTGCAACAAACAGATAACAAAGAAATTAAAAAAATATGCAAAAAAGAAAAATCGTTTCAAGGCATTTAAAGGGCACATTCATTTCTTATGGCAGAAATTTGAACATGTGATTCTTTGCTACAGAAAGTATAAAAAAGTAATTGCGATTTTGGGTCCAGACGGAGTTGGTAAGTCAACATTTATAGATGAGTTGATGAGACAACTAAACACTTACTATGTCAGTTATCCAGAGGATAGAAAAATCAATTTACTTCATTTTAGACCTAATGTATTTCCTAATTTAGGAGAGGTCGGAGAGAAAACGAAAGTAATGAAGCAAGATACTGATTTTACTAATCCTCACAGAAGCAAACCAGCCAATCCAATCAGTTCATTTTTTAGAATTGGATATTATACATTAGATTATATTATTGGTTGGCAAAAAGTGGTAAGAGCTGATGTTCAAAACGATAGGATTACGATGTTTGATAGATATAGCTATGATTTTATAGTTGATCCACATCGTTCTAAATTAAAACTACCCAAGTGGTTAAGAAAAGTGTTTGTAAGACTAACGCCACAGCCAGGAATAGTATTTATTTTGGAAGCAGACGCAGATACTATTTATAGCAGAAAAAAAGAACTGTCTAGAGAGGAAATAGAGAGACAACTAGAAGAGTACAAACTATTAGCTAAAAGTAATAAAAGATTCGTGATGATTAATGCCGAAAGAAAGCCTTATGAAATGGCTGATGAGGCATCAAAAAATATATTGGAAAAATATGCAAAGTAAAAAAATGAAAAAAGAAAAAATGTTCATATCTGCATATGCGTGCGAGCCATATAAAGGTTCCGAGATTGGAGTCGGTTGGAATTGGGTTTTGCAGCTATCAAAGAAGTTTGAAGTGTGGGTATTGACAAGAGAGAGCAACAAAGAAAATATTGAGGAATGGCTATCCAAGCAAACAGATGCTGTGGATATTAAGTTTGTGTACTATGATTTACCAAAAGCTTTAACAGTATGGAAAAAAGGACTTAGAGGGGTAAGACTCTATTATAATTTATGGCAAATTTTTTCTAACAAAATAGTAAAAAGAATTATGAGCGAAAATGACATTGATATTTATCATCTTCTTACTTATGGAAATCTTCTTTGGAGAGTAAGTAGATTTGGCATGAAAAAATTCTTTGTATGGGGCCCGGCTGGAGGAGTGGATTACATTCCAAGAAAATTTTCTTCATACTATGGATTTAAATTTCAGGTAAGAGAAATAGTTAGAAGGTTTGTTATTAATACCTTACCAATAAACTTTTATTACAGAAAAAAGTGTAAAAATGCAAATCTTATTTTCTGTAAAACAAAAGAAACAGTTGAAGCTATACCAGAACAATATAAAAGCAAAGCATTATTGTTCACTGATTGTGCAGTGAATGAGGACATAATAAAGCAACCTTCCTGTCCAGAAAAAGAAATGGTTAGATATGTGGCAGCTGGAAGACTAGATGCATGGAGAAATTTTGATATTTTGATAGAGGCATTTACCAACGCATATAAAGAAAACCAAAATATTGAATTGATTATTGTGGGTGACGGAAAAGATGCCGACAGAATGAATTCATTAATTAATATAAGAGAAATGACAGATAACATTATCCTTACAGGTCATCTAAGTATGGATGACTATTATAAAGAAATGGAAAAGGCAGATGTTGTAATTAATCCTTCTTACAAAGAAAGTGGCGTAACAATGTCATTTGATTCACTTGCTATGGCTAAACCTTTAATATGTATTGAGACAGGTGGATATACAAATAATTTCAAAAAAGGCTCAGCTGAGATTATTGATAAGTCTGACAGAGAAAGTTTGATAAAAGAAATGACAAATAGGATTTTGAAACTAACTAATAAGTCAACAAGATATGAAATGAGCAAAAAAGCGTACGAGACGGCAGTTGAAAACACATGGGACAAAAAAGGAGAAGAAATATGCGACATAATATCAAACGCATATTCCAACCAATAAAATGAAAAAGATAGCAGCCATAGTTCTAAATTACAATACCGCAGAAGATACTATTAAGTGCACAAACTACTTGATGGCGCAACAGAATGTGGACCTAAGTGTTGTAGTTGTAGACAACAATTCAACAGATGATAGCGTTATGCAGTTAAAGGAAAAACTTGATTCAAATGTCACGCTGATTAAAAACGAAACAAATAGTGGGTATTCAGCGGGGAACAATATAGGACTTAAAAAGGCAATTGAAGATCAGTGTGAGTACGCACTAATAATTAATCCTGATGTAGAAATAGTGGATAAAAATGCTCTTAATAAAGCAATAGAAATTCTAGATAAAAATGAAAGAATAGGTGTTTTAGGAGTAGATATTGTAGATGTTAAGAGCGATCATCAAAACCCTTTAAGGGAATTGAAGTTTTGGGAAGATTTTTTATGGCCACTTGCTACCATCAAAAATAGAAAGACAGATCATAATAGATATTTAGATGACTATATGAGTAGTCATAGTTGCGATAAGGTATCTGGGTGCTGTTTCTTTGTGAGATTGAAAACAATGAAAGAAATAGACTATCTAGATGAAAATGTATTTTTGTATTGCGAAGAACCTATTTTGACATCGAGAGTGAAGCGAAAAGGATATTTAGTTTATTATTCTAATCAAATACAGGTTAAGCATAATCATGTGGAGGAGAGCAAAGGGGATGTCGTTCGTAGGACAAATCAATTTCTAACTAGCAGATACTATTATTTAAAAAACTATAAATACAGAGGGATAAAGAAATTACTCGTTTGCCTTTCATGCAAATTAGAAAAAAGAGTTATTGTGTCATCGAAGAAAAGAAAGAAAAAAGGAAATTCAAAATGATACCTAAAATAATTCATTACTGCTGGTTCGGCCCTAAAGAACTAGGAGAACTAGAAAAAACATGTTTGAAATCTTGGGAGAATATTCTGCCAGATTATAAAATAATGTTTTGGAATGAAAAAACTTTTGATATAAATAGCAACTTATATGCCAAACAGGCATATGAAAGTGGAAACTACGCGTTTGTGAGCGATTATGCAAGGTTAGTTGCCCTAGTTAAATACGGCGGAGTGTACTTTGATACTGATGTGGAAGTAATAAAAAAAATGGATAAGTTTTTAGAGAACAACGCGTTTACAGGATTTGAAAATAAGACCATGGTAGCAGCAGGTATTATGGGATGTGAGAAGGACAATGAATTTTTCTCAAAAGTTTTGGAATACTACAATACGCATGCTTTTATAGATGAGAATGGAAACATTGATGCAACTACTATAGTAAAAATAATGACAAGAATCCTTGTTAAGCATGGTTTGGAGCAGAGTCATAGCGAGCAGAATGTATACAATGTTCACATATACGATAGAGATGTATTTTATCCTAAGAAAATGAAGGATGGAACGTTCAGAGTCACTGACGAAAGCTATACTATTCATAGGTATGCAGGTAGTTGGTTAACAGAAAGAGAAAGAAGAAGAGGGGAAAATTACTTTTGGAGAAAAGTATGTAGACCAAACTTAAAAAGAATAAGAAAACTATTTATTGCTGTAATGGGTGAAAAAAAGACAAATGAAATAGAGGCATCGTTCAGAAAGAAAATTAGATAGTTATTTAAAAATAATATGGAAAAGAAAAAAATACTTGTAAGTGCATATGGATGTGAACCTGGAAGAGGTTCAGAAGCAGGAGTCGGTTGGAACTGGGTCCTTCAATTAGCGCGAGAGTATGATGTCCATGTTATTGCAAGAGCAAATGATGCTGAAAAAATAAAAGCAAATATACCCGGCAATCTAAAAGAATCATTACACTTCACATACTATGATACAAAAAAATGGTTAATGAAGATAAAAAAGAAATCTAAGCGCCTATATATTTACTATACATTTTGGCAAATAGGAATAATTAAAATTATCAGAAAATTAAAAAAGGAATATGATTTTGATTATGCTATGCATTTAACTTTTGGGAGTCTTTGGATGCCAACATTTCTTCCGTTCTTCAAAATCCCATTCATATGGGGTCCTATAGGAGGAGCGGATTGTGTTCCAAAGAAACTAATTAAGAGATTACCTTTTAAAGACAGAGTAGTTCAAAGATTCAGATATTTTCTGATTAAAACAAGTTGCATTAATCCGCTTGTTGCATATCCAAGCAGAAAGGCAGTTGCAATATTATGCAGAACAAAAAATAATATCACTGCCATTCCAAAAAAACATAGACATAAAACAAGTGTCATTATTGAAACGGGAATGAGTACAGATGTGTTTGATAATGAAAAAGACTACAGCATTGAAAAAGAAAAAGTTGAGATAGCAGTAGTTGGAAGGCTTATTCCTATAAAAAATGTTGAAGCAGCAATCGAAGCTATGCATTTAATAAAACAGGACTGCCATAATGTACATATGACAGTAATGGGGGATGGGAAGTTAAAAGAAAAATTAATTGATATGTGCAAGATGTATGGGTTAGAAAATGATATCACATTCAGTGGGGAAGTGGCACGTGAAAAGGTGCTAGAAAGTTTAAAAAAATCAGACATATATCTACTAACAAGTTTGCATGAAGGTGGATCTTGGTCCTTGATGGAGGCGATGGCTATAGGTTTGCCAACTGTGTGTTTGGATTGGACAGGTATGGGTGTGATTGTAGATGATGAGACAGGAATAAAAGTGAAACCATCTACATATGAACAAGTATGCAAAGATTATGCAAATAATCTTAAAACTTTGATTAATGATAAAGGTTTAAGAAAAAAGATGGGATTAAATGCAAGAAATAGAATTAAGGAAGAATACAATTGGGAAAGTAAATTAAACTTTATGAAAGGCTTAATTGAAAACTAAAAAAATGAGCACAGTAGTAATAAACAAAAGTAAATATAAGGAAATAATATGGCCCCTAATAGTTTTATACTCTATTAGGTTGTTTTTCCCTGAAACAAATCAGATATTTATGTTTTTGTGCCTAGCTCTTATTTTAATAATAATAGGTTTTGCAAAAAGAATTTATATTCCAGATATAAAGGGATTATATCCATATCTATTTGTGGTAATAATATTAAGCGGTGTAGGGCTAGTATTATATGACACTAGATATGTGGAAAGAGACTTGTTCTATGTGCTTCCTACTATCATACTAGTAGTACTAGGGTATTATTTATACAGAGTGTATGAAACCAAGTCTATTGTTAGGACGATTATTATATGCGGTGTAATAGTATCAGTGAAAAGCTTTATTAATTTTTTATCATATGCTTCCGCTATTGGGGAATTACAAGATTTAAGAAATATATTTAACGTTGATATTTATGAAATATGCCTAATGTTTTTAATCATGGTAGTTTATGTTTTCAACCAAGAAAAAGAAGTATTTGGTAAAAAAATAGATATTGTAATTCTATTAGTCTTCTTGGTTCACATACTTCTTTCATTGTCTAGAAGTGCATGGGCAGAGGTTATTGCTGGACTTCCAGTCGTTATAATTATTAATATCTTTTCCAATACTAGGAAGGCGAGCACTTACGCTAAAAGTGCCATAATTATAGCATTGGCAGTAGCAGGTGTTATTATTCTGTATACAGTTGCGCCCTCAAATATTATAGAAGACTATAACTCAAAAGTTGAAAATACATCAGAGGAATTGAATGCAGACCAAAGGTTTAACAGTATTGATGAAGCAATGGCAAACTGGAGAGCATATGAGAACCAATCGGTTATTTCGCAGTGGAAGAAATCATCCGCATTAGTTCAAGTGTTTGGGGCCGGATTAGGTAAAGGTACATTTATAAAGTTTATCCCATATACATGGGAGGGCGTGGATAAAGAACACACCATTACGTTGTTACATAACGGATATTATACGATGTTGCCGAAGGGTGGAGTATTAGGACTGATTGTACTCATTTATTTTATAATTTATCCAGTGCTAGTGGGAATAGGAAGTATTAGAAAAAAAGGTTACAACACCGAGGCAGTGGTATTGATAGCTATAGGCGTAGCGTATGCCGTTCAAACATATGTGGTAAGAGGACCAATAGAGACAACTCCGAATATCACATGGGGAATATTAGTAGGATGGATATGCGGACAACTTAAAAGTGAGGAAGAAGAGTGAAATCATTAAAACATAATGCCTTGATGAATGTTATTTTAAACATTTCAAATATGGTATTTCCGTTAATTACATATCCATATATTGCGAGAGCACTATTAGTAGAGGCAAATGGCAGATTATCATTTGCTCAGTCTATTATCAGCTATTTTACATTGTTTGCAACGCTAGGAATAACTACATATGGTATTAAAGTTTGTGCTCAAGCAAGAGATAACAAAGAAGATTTATCTAGAAAAGTTCAAGAGTTAATTATAATAAATTTCTTTACAACATTTATATCCTTTGTTGTATTAGGTATATCAATTATCTTTGTTGCAAGATTCAGACAAGAGTGGGCATTATTACTAATCTATTCGGTAAATATGCTCCTTAATGTAGTGGGCTTAAATTGGATGTACCTAGGACTAGAAAAGTATGATTATATAACAATTAGATCTATAGTATTTAAATTTATTTCATTGATTTTAATGTTTATTTTTGTACATCATCCATCTGATTGTTATATATATGCATGCATTACTGTGTTTGCCACAGCAGGATCAAATATATTTAACATTATTCATGCTAGAAAATATATTTCATTTAAGCCGCAAGGAAAATACAACATCAAACAACACTTAAAACCAACATTTATGATGTTCTCGGCTTTTTTAGCATCAAATATTTATATGAACCTAGATAATACTATGCTTGGATTCATAAAAGGGAACTATGAAGTAGGTATCTATTATACAGCTGTCAGAATGCAGGTGGTTCTAGGGACATTTGTAACATCAGTTACAGCAGTTTTGTTGCCTAGAATGTCATACTACTTTAAAAAAGGCCAGACGGATATTTTAAAAAACACTTTGAAAAAATCATATCGAGTTTTATTAATGGCTTCAATTCCAGTGGTGGCATTTTGTATTATTTTTGCCAGAGAATGTATTTTAGTGATAGCAGGTCCAAATTATTTGGATGCTATAATTCCAACTCAAATAATTATGTCGTGCATCATTATGATGGTTGTAACAAATTTGATTGGAGTTCAAATATTACTCCCATCTGGAAAAGAAAAAAGTTATATGTATGCAGTAATTATAGGCGCAGTAGTAGACTTAGTGTTAAATTCATTTATGATTCCACTATGGGGAGCGACAGGTGCAGCTATTGCAACTATGGCCGCCCAGACTGCGCAAGCAATATTCCAAATAATCATTGCCAGAGATTATGTGAAGATTATGTTTAATGGAAAAAAGACGCTACTAATATTTGCTGTTACCGCGATAGCAAGTGTAATAACTGTAGTTGTAAATATGAATGTTAAAATATTCTTCATTTATCAGTTAATTGTATTGGCAGGAGTATTCTTTGGAGTATACGCTCTTATTCTCTGGATAATTGGATATGAAGATTTTGTGGAAGTAGTTGAATATTTCACAAGAGGACATATCAGACGATATAGAAAGTTTTAAATTTTTGGGAAGTAATATGACACAAAAAAAGAACTGCAAATATTTAAATAATCCATACGTAGTGGTGGGGCTGTTTTTGATAGCCGTTATCTTTTTAATAGTGAAAGCACATTTTATCTTAAGCCCAAAAGATGAATGGTTCTATTTAGCTACTCCATATAGAATGATAAAAGGCGATATAATGTTTTGGGATGAAAGCATTTTAATAGTATTAAGTGCCCCACTCATGGTTCCGTTTCAAAAACTATTTTTATTATTTAATGGAAACAATGACGGGATATTATTAGCTTTTCACTATTTTTATATTTTTGTTACGCTACTAATATCAGTATTTATTTATAAAAGATTAAAAAGAATAAGTGAGTATTCACTTATTGTGGCGCTTATATTTTTCTTATATAATCCATCGAATCATTTATTATTCTCATATGTTTCTTTAGGATATATTGCGGGATTTATAATGATTGTTTTGCTAGTTACATACGAAAATAAAAGAGCCTATTACTTTAGTGGAATATGTTATGCAATAGCAGCAGTTTGCCAACCTATTTTAGTGCCACTATTCCTAGTGGTTACATTAGGAATAGTAATTATTAAGAGAGAAATAATTAAAAAATATTGTTATTTCTTGCTTGGAACAATCACCTTAGCAATTCCATATATTGTTTATATACTCTTTGTATCAAAAATAAACAGAGTAATCAGAATGTTGCCTATTTGTTCAGGTACATATTCCTGGGGACATGCATTACCAAAAAACATAGTTGGCATTTTCAAATATTATTGTTGGGCTTTGTTCCCAGAGAGATCAATAAGCATAGGTAGTTTTAATATTCATTCAGGAGTTATTGCAGGAACTATATGGTTAGCGATAATAGTAAGCTTTGTATTATTTTTGGCTAGCAGCATACGTCATAAAGCAATTTCTAAAAAAGTAATATTATTCACAGCATTGTGTGCAACTATGTTCGATATAGTTTGTATGATTGCTATTATGAGAAATACAATTAATGTATGTTTACTTCCTTGGATATTTGTTGGCATAATGTTATATAAGACATCTAGCGAGAATATAAAAAAACTATTTAAAGTAGCTGCTATCTGGAGTTCTTTGCACACTGTTTCATTTTTAACATCTAATTTAGGTTTTCATATGTTTGCTTTAGGATGCTCATCAGTATGTATGGTGTCAATTTTGATGTTGGTAGAGCACTTAAAAACAAAATGCAACAAAGGGGAAAGATATGCTTTTGGAACAATGGTGACTATAATTGTAATAACCCTTTTGGTAACGGGATCGATGTATACAGTATTTACTATTAGTCATAATCCTAAAAAGATGAACGTCGGTCCTGCCAAAGATATATATGTAGATTCAAACACATATAACACATACAAAACAACCTATGAAGATATGCAAGAGGTTAACAAATTAAATGGAAAAGTATTGTTATTTACAGAGAATCCATATATATCACTGATATCTAAAAATAAAATAGGTCAGTTTAGTACAATATTTGAGGACACTGATAAATATTCCGTACAATTATTAAAAGATTTTTATAGAGTAAATACAAAAGCAAATCCGAAGTATGCATATATACCAGAACAGTCATTAAAATCTATAACGTTAAATTATATTATTAGAGAACTAAATTTTAATAAAGATAAAACAATAAGAATAAAAAATGGTTATATTTTGAAGAAATAATAAGTGTTTTACACAAAGATAATAGAGTAATTAATTATTAGGTGACAATATTGAATAGAGAATTATTAGAAAAACTATATAATGTTCACAAGGATTCATCAAACTTGGTTTTTAATCATGCAGACAAAGTCTGGGTTATGCCAGAGTGCGCTGTTAAAGGTGCTATGGATATGTATCAACCATCTTCAAAAGGTGGAAAACTTCTGAAGAAGAAAGTGGTTAAAAAACATAAGATACCTTTTTACATACATGGATCAAAAGTGAGAAAAGCCAACATAGAATTGGCAAAAGACATAAGAATTCAACTAGAGAGACTATTAGATATTAGTGACTTTTATGTGGCTGCATATATGGGAGATACATCTACTTCTCAAAACGACAAGGCAGTACTTCAAATATACAGTGACGATGAAATTTATGCTTACGTGAAAGTTACAACTAATACGGATAATGCTAAGAGATTTAAAAGCGAAGCAAACGCATTAAGGAATTTGCGCGATGAGGGAATAGAGTATGTGCCAAGAGTGATCGGTTTAGATTTAGATGGTGAAGTGAAGATGTTTGCTCAGGCTAGTGATAAGCCAATGGGTCAGGAAGTAAAATTAGATTTTAATGAGAAGATATTAGATACAGTTAAAGATATAGTTAATAAAACGAAAAAGGATGTAGATTACAA
>AUXO017923265.1_pt1 | contig 11462 bp, 11 predicted proteins | sample 768731 | NCBI WGS metagenome assembly AUXO01 (sample SAMN02715735, study PRJNA202380) | gut metagenome | biome: sheep rumen | host: Ovis aries | place: New Zealand: Palmerston North | reverse complement strand
CATCCTCCCTTGCGAATGGCGAGGGTTTCAAGCCCGTAGACAAGGCTGTGGTTGCAGCGGATGACAGCTCGACTGCCGATATGATTGCTGCGCTGCGGAACCAGCTCGCAGGGGGCGGCGAGACCATGGTAAACCAGGACGGCACTGTTCTGAATCCCGCGGATCCCAATTCTGCATCCTCCCTTGCGAATGGCGAGGGTTTCAAGCCCGTAGACAAGGCTGTGGTTGCTGCGGAGTGGTATCGTACAAATCCGCAGCTTCAGAAACTCGAAATTAAAGCAATGGCGGACATTCATCCCGATGCGAAAATGGGCTATCTGCCTAACGGTAAGATGTATTGGCAGATACGCATCCATCCGGTTGTCTGCGGTAAGAGAAAGGATTGGACGCTGCTTGCCGTATACGATTCGGATCACCCTCAGCAGAGATGGGGCGGATCTGTAAAATTTTATCCTGTAAAGCCTAATTATGAAGAAATGATGCAGATGGTTAACCGCTCTAATGTTACACCGAAAACGATTCCTCATCTGCTCAGAGACGAGTCAAATCAGATTTACATGTGTACCCAGGATAGAAACAACATCTATGCCAGCCATGAAAAAGGCGGAAAAGTTACCACCGCTGCTGCCTGCCTTCGCTTTGCCATGCGCTGGATCACCGTCTTTGAACTTGGCCTGATTGATCAGAGAACGTGGACTCTTTTCCATGACCACGGGAAAATTTGATTGCGGATCAGCCATGATGGGATGACTGCTGCTACATCTGTACACCTTCCACAGGATTATTCGGCAAAAAGAACAGGCCGGTTTTATGCTGGATACATATGCTGTTATTCATGAGTAAAGTCGGTGGACAGTTATGACAGCTTCCCTGGCTGGTTGACATCTGGGTGAATGATAGCTTTGGAGAAGCGTCAAAGAATCGAAATGAATGGAGCTCTTTTGTCGACGTCGGCAGTGGTTTTATAATGCGGAGGAAATGAGATGCCATTTTGGTATGAACAAGACAGGCGGCTGTTTGAATCAGAGATCGCTTCAATGAATACATATTGGCCGGGGGCTCAATATGGCTTTTTTGAAGACGGAAGGATGTACTGGAAAGTTAATCTTGTTCATGCTATATGCGGCGAAAGAAAAGAGTGGACGGTTTTAGCGGTATACTGCACCGACTATCCCGCAGAGCATTCATTTCGATTCTATCCTGTCAGCCCCAGCTATCGTGAAATGACAGAGATGGTTCGGCTTTCAGACGTTACTCCTAAAGTTGTTCCGCATATGTTTAGGGATGATCATCAGAACATATGCTTTGATATAGCAGATCCTTATGATGCGCTGTCAAAGACTGCTGTTGAATCTATAGTTCCTGGCATCGCCCGGGTAGCAAGATGGATTGATCTGTTTGAAACAGGAATTAAAGACCCCAAAGCCTGGGAGATGTTTTGCGGAAAAAGAATAACAGAGGTGAATAATGTGAATGAAGAAATAAAAAGAACGGACGAAAACGAAGAGAACCCTTCTCCTGAAGAAGAATGCACAGATCGCTCTGGCCAAGATAATCTGACACCAGGCGAAGAAACGCCGCCTCTTGAAGAAAAAGGCCCGGAATGCCCTCTACATGAGGATCTGACGCCAATTGAAAAATGGATTCAGAAAAGTCCTCAAGCCCGCTCCAGAGAAATCGAGTATCTTCAGAATGCCGGATTTCAATACCCACTGCAGGTGACCGCCGCGGAAGATGTTCAGCAGGCGTTTATGATCGATAAATGGATGTTTTTGATGGTAATCGATAAAACATTTCCGAAAGAAACAGAAACCGCCGAAATACCAATCAGAATCTGCCTGGTTGCTCCGAACCTGTCTGAATTTGAGAGAATGATTCCCAGAAGAAAGATTCCGTGTGTAGAAAAAGATCACGCGGGAATAGATACTTTACAATTCCCCATTTTTCAGCAGGAATACGAAAAATACTTGAATGGACAGCTTGACAAGCTGTTGACTGAAACGCTTCTTCTTCACGCGCGCGAATGGGTTGGGGGTATGCTTCAGGCAATCCAGAAAGAAAAGAACAAGCGTACAGGTTGGGAATTCGGTATAAGAATGCCTTCTTTCCTGAACAGAGGACAATCGAGAAATACAGAGGAAGAGTATTATTCCAGCAACGAACGTCGTCCTAAGTATGTTGACGGAAGACAGTCCGTAAACGGAAGAGTGAATCCTCGCTGTAAAAAGATCGTTTTGTCGGACAGAGCCTATATCCAGATTTTCAATGAGTCTCAGTCTCGTATTCAGACAGAGACAGGTGGTCTCCTGCTGGGGCACTTTGATAATGGCATTTGGTATGTGATAGAGGCCAGCGACCCTGGAATCAATGCAAAATTCTATAATGCATATCATGAGGGTGACGATGTATATGAAAACCATGTGTGCGGAGTGATTTCCAGAACATATAAGCACCCATTGGTTTTTCTTGGTATGTGGCATAGACATCCTGGTTCGTTGGATAGCTTTTCCGGAACGGATGACGGGACGAACTATAAGTATGCAGGTTCTGCCGGCAACGGCTGCATTTCCGCAATCATAAATTATGACCCGGCGTTCAGAATTACGTTCTACTATGCGGAGCAGGGTGATTACCAGCGTGTGTATTATACAAAGGTGGACGTTGAAGTCGGGGACGATAAGATTCCGAATAAAGAAATGTTGAAGGTTGCATCTGTTGAAGATGTATTGCGAAGAAGGCAGTAAAGGAGGAGTCTCAAAATGGCAGAAGAAAAAACGATTCCAACGGAAGATGAGATTGGGGCATTAAGAGATGCTTTAACTGACGGAGCTTTCGGAACCGAAAGCGTGACTGACGAAAATGACGCCGCAGCGGACGACTCGCTTGTGGAAGCTTTTATCTCAATGTTTGGAGCGGAAGGCGATACTCCTTTAAAAGCACATGACTGGGTCGTGTACTTGCCAAGTTCTTTAAGAGCTGGTAGTTTCTCGACGGATTGCAATCTGTACGGAATCGTCAGAGACGAGACAGAGACGATTTATGTGCTGGATTATCCGCAATACAGAGATAGTCAGCACTATTTAGGCTGGATTGATATCGCCGACTCGGAGGAAAACATTGTGGTTTCACCTTTTTTCGAAGCCGGAGTGTATAAAAGGCAGGACTCTTATCCTTTCGGCCTTCGTATCAGCGGTGCGATTATCAACGACAATCCCAATCTCCATCTTGAGCGGGTATCCGATGATGGGGATGTCATGGAAAGTATCCCTGTCAGGGTGAAAATGTATGATGGCGTTACAAAGCTGTTCTCCAGAAATACGGGATTGCTTGAATCAGCGGCGATGCTTGATAAAAGAGCAGTCCTTGTGGGCTGCGGATCTGTCGGGTCTTTCGTGGCGATGGAGCTTGCCCGATCCGGAGTAGGCAAGTTTGTGCTGTGCGATACGGATACGCTGGAAATACACAATATCTGCCGTCACCAGTGTGGCTTTGACGATTTGGGAAGATATAAGGTGGATGCCGTTAAAGACAAAATTCTGAACATCAACCCTAATGCCGAAGTCGTTACATACCGCTCTATTATTCAGAGAGTTCCTGAAGAAGAACTGATGCCGATGCTCGGAAGAAATACCATCATTATCGGCGGCGGTGATAATCGCGGTTCTGCGGACTGGGCATGTAAACTTGCAATTAAGACGGACAGTACCTTCGTATCAACCGGTTGCTGGACCCGTGCATTTGCCGGAGAAATTTTCTATTGGGCATCCGGCAGAAACCTGTCGTGCTATACCTGCGCGCTTGGCGGGCTGATCGATGAAGATCGTCCGGAAAGCCATGCCACATACTTTGGCACTGACGAAGAAAAAGAAACACTTTCTTTTGAGCCGGGTATTGCGGCTGATATTGATTTTGTTACCATTATTGCAGTAAAGCTTGCACTTGACTTGCTCAATAGAGATAACGAAAACTACACGCCGAGAGTCATTAATCATCTGAAGCAGTATACATGGGTCTGCAACACAAATAGCACAAAGATTGGCGGACCGCGCGCAGCGATGTTCCCGACACCCCTTTGGATTACCAATAACCTGAAGGTTAATAAGGATCCGGACTGCCCGTTCTGTGGTAACAAATAATTATCCTATCAGGATGCGTGAGTATTAGATATTTTAGTCATTCGCGCATCCTGAATTCTTGGAGATTGATTATGAGTTATATTATCTACGGAAAAGATGAGATTGTTAGGCTATTCTCAAGCTGGTCAACGATCATGGAATCGTGGGACGACAACAAATCTCATGATATAGATTCGAAATATTTTCAATCTATTCTTCAATCAAGCAGGCAGCTGATGGAATTATCGGAGGAGATACATTCAGTTATCGACGAATTGGCTGATGAGAGTGATGGTGTGTAGCCTGTAGAAGAGGAACGGTATGGAGACGTTTTCTGATTTTGGGTTTGGCGGTGTTAATCTGGAGGTGAGAACCGGATGATAAATTCATTGGGAGAATATGTGATACAATAGGATGGAACTGTCTTATATCCTGCGGATGAGGGGTTTATTGATTCAAATCGTACAGCAATGACTGACGCAGCCTTGCCAGATGCGTTGGCGGGTAATAATGAGCCGCCTGAAGAATTCAGCGGATTTAAACCGGTTGATCCATGTGTTGAGCCATGGCACGTACTTCCATGGAAAAGAGATATTCTTCTGGAAGCAATACAGGAAGAAGAACAGCGTGTACAAGAGGGAAATACTACTGATTGTTTGCTGAATTCCTACAAAGATCAACTTGAGAGAATACAGAAATACCCCGTGTTGGAATACGTTGGCGAACGAATGAAAGCGCCAATCCTGTACGCAGAAGATTTGGAAAGATGGGCTTCCTTATTCCCGGAGAACGTGTTTAAGTCTACTGTCAATTCTATGATGTGCTCTTTTGAATCTGACGGCAGTACTCCACAAATAGAGTATATTGTAGGTGGACTGCGTTTACTGGAGAAGCTGGTCGGTTTTCAAGCAGTGGATTTGACCAAAATTCCTGAAGAAATATGAGAATGGATGAAAATGCAGGAAAAAATTGGAAAATTGCGCAATACAATTGAGGCTGCAGGATCAGGAGATATATGTGAAAACTGTTTTTCATCCGCCTAAACCGAGCATATGATCAGCAGTATTCTTGGAGGATGAGCGATGGCAACAAAAGTAATCGTGCAGGATGTTTCTGCATTGGCAAGCTATGCTGCCGCTATTCAAAAAATCAAAACAGATCTGGAATCCTGTTCAGCCGCCTTGCTCACGATATTTGAACATGTACGTGCCGATATTGCATCACTGACAGTCCTCACAGACGCGCAGAAAAAGAACTGGATGGATCCTCAGTTTGACGCTTTGCAGCTGCGCATAGAGCAATGTATCAATGCCGTAAACAGTACAAGCCTCCTGCTGAGAGAGACTTCACTTACGGTTAGTACACAGCTGAGTGAGATAGAGCAGTCTATAGAGTATATAAATAAACTGGTCCAACAGCTGAAAGAGATCAGCGGCTCTGGCGGGTTGGGCGGAATAAGCAGTCATTATTCCAGACATTTTTCTCCTGCAGAGGTTTCGTCCGGTTGGGAAACTGCGGTCCAAAGCATCAATGAACAGATTGAAAATTACAGAGAAGCATTAAAACAGAGAGGCGTACCGGACTGCAAATGGCTGGATAAGACGCTGGCGGCGCATAGAACAGCCATGCTGGAGCAGGAAGCTTACGAACTGGATGTTGCCGGCGGCCATGCGGCAACCAGTATGCATCATCCTGATTCATACCATTATCCGGGAGACTATAACGCGTTTTACAATCAACTTGCGGGGGATTTCCGAACATATTGCGCAGAGGCTACAAACCCGAATTATAATCCTGCAGAAGTGAATCAATGGTATATAAACTGTCAGCGCTGCGTACCAACATACGAGATGCTGCGCCGTGGGCTGAATGTGACGGCCTTGCCGTGCGATGAAGGATATGACTATCTGGCTTCTCACCCTTTTTCGGTATGGGAGAATGCAAATGTCATATCATGTACAGGCCAGGGAAAAAGCGAAATAGAGTCTGCCATGAACGCCTGGGGAGACGGTGCAAGAGCACAGATAACTGTTATGTGGACGCACAGCTCCGGACATACCTTTTTGGCAGAACAACGCGGCGGGCGGACATATTTTATTGATCCTCAATCGGGAAATGAAAACTATCTGGATTGGGTTGATTCTGCAATTCCGGGAATGACGCGGTTTTGCAGGATTGACAATCTGAATCCTTCACCGCTTATCAGTCACTGTTACAGAGAGGCATAACGAATATGATTACCTATAAACAAGCATCGCAGATAGCCTTTGATTATTTTGATAAATGCCTGAGCGTTAAGGGAATTGCAGAAGCAATGGAGACTCCGACGCATTTTGTATTCTGCGGTGGACGCAAAAATGAAGTGACTATTGGCGGGATCACTATCACTGTGGATAAACAGACAGCGAAGATTGCAGTTTTACGATTCCCGTCCAAAGAAAGCACAATGATAGTAAAATCAGCAAGAGAACTGGAAGTACTTAATGAGTTTACCGTCGGTTAACTCTTAGTAACTAAATGTATAAAGGGGAGAATATTTATGGCATCAAAGGTAGTAGTAAGAGACGTTAACGAACTGACCGGTTATTGCAGACAGCTCGCTTCGCTTAAGAGAGAGCTGGAAGAGCAGGCAACCAAGCTGGTGGCTCTTTCCGAAGAACTGAAAACAAAGGCGGCAGCGATGAGCAGCACGACGGAGAATCAGGGTAATAACTGGCAGGATCCTCAGTATGAGAAACTTAAGACCCAGATTACTCCCTGCGTTACTGCAGTAAACGCAACATCCACATCCGTAAAAGAAACTGCCTCAACCATTAAAACCCAGATGGCACAAGTTCAGGGTTCTATCGAATATATTCAGAAACTTATCAGAAAACTTACCGATATTTAAACTGTGGTATTGGAGGAGTTAAGTTATGCCAGATGTCAACGTTTCGGTAGTTACCATCGATTCTGGTATGGATTGTTTTGAGAGAATACAGGATGCTGTTGCCAACTATCAAAAAGTTGTACTTTACGACATCAGTCAGCTTGGCTCCTCTATTCAAATGAAAATTCGCAGTCTTAATCGTGAATTATCTTATTTGTATAATGGCTTATATCAAACGGAAGATGAGAATGAAAGGGAAGCAGCAAGGGCGGAGATAAGAAGCTTGGAAGTGCGAATAGAACGCCTGCAGGCGTTGAAGCGCAGACATGCGATGCTTGAACAGACTTATAGAGAACAGTCGACTCCTCTCGTGGCAAATGTCAATGAAAAGGTATCGGGCGGCGTACGTGATATGGCCGCTTATCTGAGGCATATCGCGGGAATCGATGAAGGCGGAGGTTCAACAAACGGTGTTAATGTATTCTCCGGCGATTCTGGTTACAAAGTAGTAGTCATTGATTCCCAAAAGTACCCTGAATCCGCTGAACATATTATTGCGGCAATTAAAGAGGGGCATCCGGCGATGCTGACACTGAATCGAGCAAAGGCGGATGAGAATCGTCGGCAATCCCTGGCAGGGATTCCTGAAAGATCATATGCAGATCGGGACGAGTATCCCCCCGCAAGTTTCTCGGAAGGTGGACAAGGGGCACACGTCGCATATATAGATTCTTCTGATAACAGAGGTTCCGGCTCGTCGTTTCGCTGGCAACTGTCCGGTGTTCCTGATGGAACAAGAGTTCGTTTTCGCGTGATTTGAGGTGGATTATGGACAATGCATTGAACTTGATTCAGTCATGGATAAATCACAGCAGATGGAAAGTTCAGATCATTCCAAGAACAGACCACAATGATGAATGTGACAGTTTGCTTGGTATTTCAGAGCATTCTACGCTTGGAACAATCATCAATCATGTTGGAGGCATTTCCGCAGCGAATGGCGTAATCCGTCATTTCGGAGGAAATAACAAGTTCGATCTTAGCATTAAATGTGTGAACCAGCTGACAAACGGGTCTCCCAATGCGTTCAAGGGAGTACTGGTCGTGGCGGATGACATCTACGGAGGCCTGTTCGGGATCAACAACTCGATGACGATTGCGAAGCCTGGGGTGATGCTTTATTTACCTCCGGATTCTTATGTATGGGAATCCTTAGATGTGGGCCACTCGGCATTTGTAAATTGGACGATGTCCGGTGATGTGGCATTGTTTTATAAAAGATACGAAAAAGTGCCTGTAACAGGAAATATACCGTTTGATAAGGTGCTTGACTACAATCCTCCTCTATGGGCAGAGAATATCAGGACAGCAAAATTCAAATATGTAATTTCGGATTCTGTGCGTATGCATAAAATCCGTGCGCAGATTTTGGAACAATTATCATGAGCATTCTGGCAGATTATCTGAAGAGAAGATCAACAGATTTTTCAATAAACATTCCTATACAGACCGATGCAAAAGACTGGCTTGAGAACCAGCTCCTTAGTACACCATACTGGCTCACTGCTATACGAGGTTTTTCGTTTCAAACTGCCGTATTGAATGGCCGGGAAAAACAGATATACATATCTGTGAACTATGCAGATACCCTTCAGTCGGGATTGATATTTGGCGTCAAGGACGCGTTTGAAATGATTACCGCCGTTTCAATTTCGCTTAAGTGTCATCTGCCTAAAACAGTAATAGTGATTGATAACAGGTCAGGATTTGTTCCGGAAAAAGGAGTTTCTGGCCAAATCAAAGCTTGCAAAGAGTATGTCGGAGAGGAACTGGAAATTCATCAATATAGTTCTTCGAAAGCCTCGTGGAACACATATTTTAATAACAGGATAATTATTTATACATTAGAAACCAATTATTATGATTCTGCGAAGGAAATAAATGATCTGTCCTGTATTCTTGCAGAGCAGGCGAAAGAAATCCGATTGCACTGTGGTGGTAATGCAAAAGCAATTGTGAATTCGATAATGGAGTGGTTCAGACAGAATATCGAATATAGGGATAATGATTTGCTTGCAGATCACTCGGCAGTCGGTTTATATAAGAATAAAACAGCGGTTTGCCAGGGCATTGCAGCATATGCTTATCAGCTGCTTTCTTTCTGCGGATTGGACGCACGGTACGTAAGCGGACAGGGAGACGGGGCCGGAGGCTGGGGCCGCCACGGCTGGAATATGGTTAAACTCAATGGTACATGGCATCATGTCGATTACACGTTCGAGTTGAATTCTTCCGGATTCTCCGCAATCAAAAAAGAGCATGAGTTTAGAAAAGACCATCGCTGGGAAGAAGAAAAGTATAGTATTCTTCGCTCAGACGAGGTATCAAATGCGCGAAAAACATTAAACTGCTCCGTGATTATTCTGCTGCCGGGAGAAGATTGCTTCTCGGTTAATGGATGCCTTGTTGATACTACAGCAATGTATAAAATGTGTATTATTTCTGATGGTTCTGTTTATGTATCGCTGTTAGATATAGTTGCTATTTATGGTGGATGCTATAATCTAAAAGATAACTTTTTATATATTTATATTGGAGTCAATTCCTACAGTATTCCGTTTGAAAAGGCTGCATATCGTAATGGCGCATGGTATATCAATATTTTGTGGCTGCAGAACCTGAGAATACGGATTAAAACTGAAAATAATGCGGTTGTTTTGCAAAGCGAGAATTCTTGACTTGCTGTATTATTGCGAAAGAATGAATGGTTAAGCAAATACATGAGAGGAGATATAGTGAATGGCCAGGATAGATGAATATGGCTATGTTACGCTGGATGACAATACAGGAACAGCCTCAACTACTGGGACCCACAATAATAGTAGAAATTCTGGCGGGGGTCATGGTTTCACTGTGGTGTTGGGAATTCTTATCTGTGCTGCTGTTTTGTGGTTCGTGATTCCGCGAATCATTAACAAACAAAACGACTCAGCCCCGATGACCGAAACAGAAAGTGCCGTTTCGTATTATAGTGAAAATGAGGATACGAGCAGTACCCAACATTACAATGGCTATTCAAATGCGTCAACTTCTTATGACTATGGTACTTCCTACACTAACGACTATAGTACTTCTTACACTAACGACTATAGTACTTCTTACACTAACGACTATAGTTCGTCCTACACGAATGACTATGGGACTATAAACATGAGTACGGAAGAGAACTCGGAATCAGATGAATACATCCTTCCCAATAGCGATTCGTCGTATATTTCGTATTCTGATTTATATGGTCTCTCACAAACGGAAGTCGCATTAGCGAGAAATGAAATATATGCCCGTCATGGAAGAAAATTCAGTAAAGATTCTATAAGGAAATACTTTGAATCAAAGTCCTGGTACAAGCCCTATATTGATCCTGCTGACTTTTCTGACTCGGTTTTCAATATATATGAAAAAAGCAACATAAAAACCATTCTTGACTACGAAAAGGAAAAGGGCTGGAGATAGTTTTCCATAAAAGGATTTATAATCACCCATATAGAGCATCCTGGAAGGAGCATTCCGTTATGACCGACAATCTTGACCGCCGCATTTTGCCCTTCCTGTGGGTACACGGAGAGAGCGAAGACGTTTACCGCGAAATGGTGAAGGCCATCTATGACGCCAACATCCGCGCCTTCTGTGTGGAGGCACGGCCCCACGAGGGCTTTTGTCAGGAGCCCTGGTGGCGGGATATGGCGATCCTGCTGGACGAGGCCGAGAAGCGGGGCATGCGGGTCTGAATCCTGGACGACAAGCACTTTCCCACCGGCTTTGCGGCCGGCGCGGCGGAGAAGGCGCCGAATGAGCTGCGGCGGCAGGGTCTGCTGCACAAACGCTTTCCGGTGAAGGGCGGGAAGATCCGGCTGAACGCCGCGAAGCAGGCGCATCCGCCGCTTATCCCGGACAACAAAATGTATCTGGTAACGGATATCTTCAACAAGAACAACACGCCGCAGAACAAGTTTCACGACGATACGCTTCTGAGCGTCGCGGCGATCCGGCTGGACAGACATGCGGAACCCATCGACCTGACGGACAAGCTCCAGAACGGCATGCTGGACTGGGCGGCGCCGGAGGGCAAGTGGGAGGTGTAGCTCTGCTACCTCTCCCGCAACATCGGCACCCACTGCAGCTACATCAACATGATGGACAAGGAGTCCTGCCGCATCCAGATCGACGCGGTGTATGAGCCCCACTATCAGCACTTCGGCGATAAGTTCGGCAGCGTGATCGCGGGCTTTTTCTCTGACGAGCCGGAGCTGGGCAACAACTCCATGTATAAGATGTACAATCTTCTCAGCACCGAGCAGGATCTGCCCTGGAGCCGGGAGCTGGCCGCCACGCTGGAAGAGAAGCTGGGCGCAGGCTATACCGCCCTGCTGCCGCTGCTGTGGTCTAATGACTGCGATCCGTTTTTGACGGCGAAGGTC
>AUXO013812238.1_pt1 | contig 11463 bp, 9 predicted proteins | sample 768731 | NCBI WGS metagenome assembly AUXO01 (sample SAMN02715735, study PRJNA202380) | gut metagenome | biome: sheep rumen | host: Ovis aries | place: New Zealand: Palmerston North | reverse complement strand
AGTGCCAGGACGACACTGACAAGGATGGCTGTGCGCCCGACGCGGACGATTTCCCGGGTTCTTGTGTTCTGGTGGGTCATATATGAAAACACTCCATTTCTTTCTCTTATTTTTACTTATCCCAATTAGTTCTTTCCTACTATAGCATCTTAAAAATTATCGCGCTATCTGTTTTTCGTCAACGAGTTATATCGTGACGCCTCCGACGGCAAAAATGCAGAGCAGGGAGCAATCCGAAGACAATACGGCATGTAGTGCCCCATCTGCGGGTTATGGCTTTCACTGCATGGACGTCTCTTTGAAAAGTCGTGTAAAAAAGTGACAGATTATAGCAAAAAAGTTGTGTAACAAAATGGCGGATCATAGCAAAAAGTCGTGTAAAAAAGTGGCGGATATAGTGATATAATTGTTTTTAATACAGGAAATACGATTTTGTGTAGATGAAAAGCAGATGAGATGCCAGTGTATATGAATCTAAAATAACGAGGATAGATATGACAGAGAATGCGCAGACGATTTATACAATCCGAATATCATGTAAGGGGCATGAGGGAATCCGTTATTCGTATAATATGGCTTCAGAATTTCAGGGAGCATTGATGAAATCAATAAGCTCGACTTATGCGGAAAGTCTGCATGAGAGCGGGGCACATCCATACAGCCAATACCTGCAGGTAAACGGGACGGATGTTTGCTGGATTGTGAATACATTGACGGAAGAGGCATATCAGGAAATTGCGCTTCCATTGTTGGATCAAAGCTTTCAGAAAGTGGAATTGTATTCTCATAAGGATCAGCTCACGATTATCAATAAAGAGGTGACAGCGGAGGATTCTTACAATCACCTGGTGGAGCAATATTACTTTGGTGATAGCGATCCGTTAATACGGCTCCGTTTTCTGACGCCGGCATCCTTTAAGTCAGAGAATCAGTATTGTATTTTCCCTACAACAAGATTGATTTTTCAGAGTCTGATGTTGAAATATGATGCGTTTTCTGATTCCAGCACAATATATTCAGAGGATCTCCTGGATCAATTTCAGAGATATGCTTCTATCACGGGTTATCGGCTCAAAAGCACTGCATTTTATTTGTCTGGCGCCAGGATTCCTTCTTTTATCGGAGAAGTTTTTTTGAAAGTCCGCGGCAGCAGACAACTATCAAATATCGCAAGAATGCTCCTGAAGTATGGAGAATATTCCGGGGTGGGAATAAAAACCGGAATGGGCATGGGTGCTGTATGTGTGTTGGATTCACCGGAAGACAGGGCAGGAAGAAGGGGGGAAGTAAATTGCAGGAAAAGCAAATGAAAGTCGCCATTGGAGGGATGCTTCATGATATCGGTAAGGCACTTTACCGCGCCGATGACAGGCGTAACCACAGCCTTAGCGGATATGAATTTTTAAAAGATGAAGTAGGAATTACAGATTCAGATATTCTGGAACAGGTGAGATACCATCATGCTGCGTTCCTGAAAGAAGCACATATATCCAGAGATTCGCTGGCCTATATTACTTATCTGGCGGACAATATTTCTGCAGCGGCGGATCGTCGTGAAAATGATACAGCGGAATCCGGATTCGACAAGTCCGTTTCCCTGGAGAGTATTTTTAATATTCTGAACGGGAATCATCAGAAGTATCACTATCACGCAATCATTCAGGAAACGGATGGGAAGATCAATTATCCGGACGAGAAACCAATCATATTTGATGAGAGCTTCTATGGCGCAATAAAGGGGAATCTGCGTAAGATTCTGGGAGAACTGAAGGATAATGGGACGATTCCCGACGGTTATATCAGTTCGCTTCTGGAAGTTCTTGAGGCAAACCTGAGTTATATACCATCTTCTACTTCGAAGAGAGAAATTGCGGATATTTCACTCTTCGACCATGTAAAGCTGACAGCGGCAATTGGAAATTGCATTCTTGCTTTTCTGGAGGAGAGGGACAGGAGCGATTACCGGGAGGAATTATATATTCATGGCAGAGAATTTTTGAACGAGAAGGCATTCCTGCTTTTCAGTATGGACATGTCGGGAATTCAAAAATTCATCTACCATCAATATGGAACCGAGGATGTATTAAAGAATCTCCGGGCAAGATCCTTTTATCTCGATATCATGATGGAAAATATGGCGGATGAACTGCTCAATCGGATCGGAGTTTCCAGAGCAAATCTGATCTATTCGGGCGGCGGCCATGCCTATATGCTTCTTCCAAATACACAGGCAGTCAAAAAAGTCATAGATTCCTTTGAAAAGGAAACGAATGAATGGATGCTGGAAACATTTGGAAGTGATCTCTTTCTGGCTTGCGGGTATGCTGAAGGAAGTGCGAATGATCTCGAGAACAAACCATCAGGAGCTTATCAGGACCTTTTCCGAAAGGCATCCGCGAATGTGTCTGAACGGAAAAGACATCGCTATTCTGCGGCGGATGTTCAGAAGCTGAATGCAATAACTATGGACGATCACGAACGAGAGTGTCGGATTTGTCACAGGTCAGATCATCTGACGAAAGAAGATCTATGTGAGATCTGCAGCGGCTTGAGCAGTCTTTCCAAAGGAATTTTAAAGAAGAATTTTTTCACCATTCAGAGAAAAAACGATCAATACAGCCCGGATACATGTGTTCCAATATGGAAGGGCGAAATTCTTTGCTGGGACTCTGACAAGAATCTTCGTCAAAAGATGAAAACAGATGGCGGTTATATACGTTCCTATGCCAAGAATGAGGGGTATATCGGAAGTTCCCTGTCAACAAGGCTTCTGGTAGGTGACTACTGCAGCGATTCAACCATTGGGGAAATTGTAGCAAAGGGAATGGGGATTCGCAGACTGGGAGTCCTTCGCGCGGATATTGATAATCTGGGACAGGCATTTGTCGCAGGATTTCCGGAAGAGTATCAGACGCTTTCAAGGTCAGCATCATTTTCAAGAAAGCTTTCACAGTTTTTCAAACTTCATATCAATGACATACTCAGGCATGGGGAGTTTAGTCTGGATGGAGGTGTGCCGACAAGAAATGCAGCTGTCGTTTATTCCGGCGGAGATGACATTTTTATTATCGGGGCATGGAAAGATATTCTGGAATTTTCCGTGGATTTATATCATGAAGTTAAAAAATATACGCAGGGAACTCTGACCTTTTCTGCCGGTTTTGGGATTTATCGGGAAAAGTATCCGATCTCGTATATTGCTTCAGACACAGGCAGGCTTGAGGATCGATCCAAGCAGATGGCGGATAAGAATGCAATTACTCTTTTCGAGGTGACATCAGAGTGTGACAGCGATATAACCACGACGTGGCACTGGGATACCTTTATAGACAGAGTATTAGGCGAAAAATATCAGATGATTTCTGAGTTCTTTATGCAGTCGCAGGAAAGAGGAAAAAGTTTTCTGTATCGGATTCTGGAACTGTTTTGTGATCGTGAGGAAAGAATTAATCTGGCAAGGTTAGCCTATGTTTTGACAAGGCTTGAACCGGCACAGGATGCACCTGATGCAGAGAAAGAGAAGTATCATACCTTCGCGCAGAAGATGTATCAGTGGAGAAACAGCGAGGCAGACAGCGCAGAGGTGATCATGGCGTTATATCTGTATGCTTACTTCATCAGAACACAGGAGGAAGAGGAAGATGTACAATGAGAATTATAACAAAAGGTATTCTTATAATGGCGGAAGACCCAATTATAGAAATCAGACGCAGGACGGGGAAAACAGCCCGAGGGAACCGCTGAATATTACACCCGTTAATTATGTTGAGACAGCGGATAAGATTATGCGTGGCTTAAAGGGTGAGAAACCGGAATTAACAACCTCAAAAATCCGGAATATTCTTTCCATGGTCAGCGATCTCTATAATGATGTAAAGATGGAGCATAGCAAGGTACTTTCAGAAGAATTTCAGAGCCGGGTACAGTATCTGCGGCTTCATCTTGCGTATGAGGCAGGGCGGGAAAAAGCAGTAAAGAAATTTGTAGAAAGAGCGGATTTGATGCATCAATTGGACTCCATTAGCGACAGCCGTGACCGGCTGATCCTGTTCTGTCACTATATGGAAGCTTTAGTTGCGTATCATAGATTCTACGATGGAAAGGATTAATAGAGGGAGGAAAACGGAATGCTCGCAAAAATAGAAATCACCGGGACAATTGAGGCTATGACAGGAATTCATATTGGAGGAAGTTCGTCCTTTGCTGCGATCGGGGCGGTAGATTCGCCTGTCGTCCGCGACGCGGTGACAAATCAACCGATGATCCCGGGAAGTTCTTTAAAAGGGAAAATGAGATCATTGCTTTCCAGACAGTACAGTGATTCGCTGAAACCGGTAGGCATTGAAGATGATGATCCCCGAATAAAGAGACTGTTCGGATATAACACTGAAAGCGGGAAGGGGCAGAAGCAGTCCGCACATCCGGGAAGGCTTCAGTTCTCCGATATGTTCCTTCAGAACCGCGAGGAATTGAGCAGCATGGATATTTCGACTACGGAGATAAAATTTGAAAATACGATTAACCGGCTTTCTGCCATTGCGAATCCCCGGCAGATTGAAAGAGCAGTCAGGGGAACGAAGTATGGCCTGGATCTGATTTATAATCTTGGATCCGAGGAGGAGGCAAAAGAGGACTTTGTATTGATTCGAGATGGATTTCGGCTTCTAGAGCATGATTATATCGGAGGCAGCGGTTCCAGAGGGTATGGCAGGATTCATTTCCGGGAAATCAGTGTGGATTGTGTGATAGGTGACTGCGCGGACAGCCTGATGGATGAACTTCGCAGGACAATTGGAGCAGAACCATGAAATATTATGTGTGGAAGTTAAAATTTACAGGAGATGTACATTTCGGAAATGGCGGATTAAACACCTGCGAGAATATTGTGCATGCGGATACAATATTTTCTGCATTGTGCGTGGAGGCTGTGCGGAGGGATCAGAAGATATTAGATCAGCTGGTGACGGCGGTAAAGGAGAATAAGCTTCGTTTTTCTGATGCTCTTCCGTATATCGGAAGCCGGTTTTACATTCCCAAACCGATCATGCAGATCAACGCGGAACAAACAGCAGATTCCATTCAGAAAAAGGCAATGAAGAAGCTGGAATACATTCCTGTTTCTCAGTTTCAGGAATACTTGAACGGAAAGATGAACATCAAACAGGAGTCTGATTTTTTCTCTGAGCATTTTGGCATGTTCCGGATGATTGAAAAAGCTGCCATTAGTGGAAGGGAAGAAACAGTACCCTATGGGGTAGAGGTATTTCGTTTTTCGAATGACAGTGGTTTGTATCTGTGCGTCGGCTATCAGGATGAGAAAATTTTAAATATGGTAATGGAACTAATTGATTCACTGGGATTTTCCGGATTAGGAGGCGAGCTTTCCTCTGGTCTTGGACGATTCTCACTGTATCCTTCAAGTTCTGATGAGACAGAATATCTAATTTCCAGACTGGCAGATACAGGATATCAAAGATATACTTCTCTTTCTGTATGTCTCCCCGAAGAAAATGAACTGGAGAATGCGATTGACGGTGCAGAGTATCAGCTGATGCGACGGAGTGGCTTTATAGCATCGGAAACTTATGCTTCCAGTTCCCGGAAGAAGAAAGATCTCTATGTCTTCTCTCAGGGATCAACATTTGTTCACACTTTTAACGGGGATGTATATGATGTTTCAGAAGGAGGAACACATCCGGTATATCGCTACGCAAAACCGTTTTTCTTTGGAGTTGAATGATGAATGACTATTTAAAAACATATGTGTTGACATTCAAAACAAAGGCACCAGTATTCATCGGAAGCGGAAGAGAGATCAGCAAGAAGGAATACATTTTCGATCAGAGAGAGGGAAAAATCAGTTACATTGATATTGACAAGATGTATCTGGGACTTCGGAAAATGCACCTGGAAAGACAGTATGAAAATTATTTGCTGAACAACACACACACGGATCTCTTCAGCTTTTTAAAGGAAAATCGAATCAGCAGACAGATTTATCAATCCTGGATCCTTTATTCCGAACCTGCTGGTGACGATGAAATGAACAGCCATAGTATTAAGAATGTGAGCGAATTTGTGAAAGGCCCGGACGGCCTTCCCTATATTCCGGGAAGTTCGATCAAGGGAGCATTCCGAACCATGCTGGAGGTGTCAGCGATACTGCGCAATCAGAGACATTTTTCAGAGATGGGAGACCAGATTGAAAATGCAGAGTTCACAGGAAGAAGACAATATCTTAGAAGGGAACAAATGCAGATCAATCAGGACACACTTCACAGAGAATTATTTCATGATGAGAATGGTAGATATGATCGTGCAAGTCTGGTTAATGACATGATGCGCGGAATGTATTTTGCGGATAGCAAGCCACTGTCGTTTGATAATCTGTGTCTCTGTCAGAAATTGGATCTGAATGTAAGCGGAGTGTACAAAAATCTCAATGTCGTACGGGAATGTATCAAGCCCGGAACGATCATTGAAATGGAACTTACTGTGGATTCTGCAATGTGCCCATATTCGAATAGAGATATCCTCAATGCGGTAGAGGATTTCTATGCAAACTGTAAAACGGAGTTTATCTCTAAATTTCAAGATGCTCCGCCTATCGGTGGAAATCGAACAAATTTCTTCCTGGGAGGAGGCGCGGGCTATCCCTCCAAAACGGTTCTTTATGCTGTATTGCACGGAGCGGAAGCAAGAAGAGTCACATCGAAGGTCCTGAACAATACATTACCAATTTCTGTGAGAAAAAAACATGGGCATGACAAAGATATTGCAATAGGCGCTTCCCCGCATATACTGAAATGTACAGAGTATGGCGGGAGAAAGTACCAGATGGGGGCATGCTGCATTTTGAAATTGAACCCTTTCAAAGAATGAAAATACGGGCTGCAGCATTGATTTTCAGCCGCAGCCCGTAAAATAAGGATTAGGTGAGTATTTTAGCGAATGAAGTCGTAGAAAACGAGATCTTTTTTATTTTGCGCCGCAAAGCAGTCTGCGAGCCCTTGCCGGACAAGGCCTCCAGGGCTCGCAGATAGAGAAATGAATTCCCCGTAAGGGGATGGAAACGGATGTAACCGCTTCGCCCATGCGATATACTCTTTACGATAGAGAAATGAATTCCCCGTAAGGGGATGGAAACGTATTTCAAATCATTTGTCCAATTCATCTAACACGATAGAGAAATGAATTCCCCGTAAGGGGATGGAAACTTAAAAACGACTGTTCCGTGCGAAAAATCCAAAATGAGATAGAGAAATGAATTCCCCGTAAGGGGATGGAAACGAAAAAGAATATGCCGAATGCGATCCAGATTTCGAGATAGAGAAATGAATTCCCCGTAAGGGGATGGAAACCTGAATATTTTCCGATTGCGAACACTGCATACGCTGTAATGTTTGATAGAGAAATGAATTCCCCGTAAGGGGATGGAAACCTTTACCTTTCTCCCCGTAGCCAGATAGGACAGCTCGATAGAGAAATGAATTCCCCGTAAGGGGATGGAAACCACGTCCCCGGAAAGCGAGAACGACTGGATCTTCTTGATAGAGAAATGAATTCCCCGTAAGGGGATGGAAACTCAACTTCAAAGTCATTCCAGTAATCGGCAGAATCAGATAGAGAAATGAATTCCCCGTAAGGGGATGGAAACGCTCGGCGGCTTTTTCTCTTGAGCTTAGAGCCTCATTGATAGAGAAATGAATTCCCCGTAAGGGGATGGAAACTCATCGGCCTCCTGTTTCTCATAACTCATTGACTTGTTTGATAGAGAAATGAATTCCCCGTAAGGGGATGGAAACTTGTGTATTATGCGAAAGTATATAAAAATCTTTGCCTTGATAGAGAAATGAATTCCCCGTAAGGGGATGGAAACATCGGATCAGTGATACATGGATTTAACCGAATGTCGATAGAGAAATGAATTCCCCGTAAGGGGATGGAAACCGATGACGAGGCCCGCGAATGGGCAGAAGAATACCTCGAGATAGAGAAATGAATTTCCCGTAAGGGGATGGAAACTTAATCATCTATGTCTTTGAGGATTTTGAGGATTTCGATAGAGAAATGAATTCCCCGTAAGGGGATGGAAACCAGATTGTTATTTTTCATCATGTTTTTGTTCTCGATAGAGAAATGAATTCCCCGTAAGGGGATGGAAACAAGATTGTTGCTGCCGCTCTTGCGATCTCCCATGCTCGATAGAGAAATGAATTCCCCGTAAGGGGATGGAAACTCATTCGGTCCGCTTCTGCGATCTGCTCTGTCGTGGATAGAGAAATGAATTCCCCGTAAGGGGATGGAAACTTCCATGATTTGACTAACGAAGAATAAGCGGATGTGATAGAGAAATGAATTCCCCGTAAGGGGATGGAAACCCTCATAAGAATACTGATCCGCAAGCAACTTCTCAGAAGATAGAGAAATGAATTCCCCGTAAGGGGATGGAAACATGTGGAATTGTGCCGGGTGGGTTTCGTCTTCCCGATAGAGAAATGAATTCCCCGTAAGGGGATGGAAACAGAAGTGCCTCACGGACGGACTTGTAGTCTTCGATAGAGAAATGAATTCCCCGTAAGGGGAATGAAATCAGTAGTCACACATGACAGAAAGAAAAGGGGGTGAGATGGTTGTCATGCATGTATATAACAGAGCAGGGGGCAGAGGTTAGCATTAAGGAAGGGCAGTTCATTGTTACGTGTAAGAATGGGATGAGGAGGATAGTTCCGGAAGAAGTTCTTGAATCAATCATTATATTTGGAAATGTCCAGTTGACATCAACGGCATTGCAGCATTGTTTGAGCAAGGGAATCAGCGTATCACTGCTTTCTACGAGAGGCAGGTATTTCGGTCGGCTTATTTCTACTTCGTCAGTTAATGGAGAACGCCTGAAGAAACAGGTGTATATCAGTGATGATGAGTCTAAAGTTCTGGTGTTCGCTCAGAAATCTCTGGAAGCAAAGGTCCACAATCAGGTGGTCCTATTGCGGCGGTATGCAAGGAACAATGGACATAGGGACGAAGTGGTTGATCATATTCAGAAAATGCAATATTTTGGAAACAAGATAAAGGAGGGTCGATCCGTAGACGAGATACGCGGTTATGAAGGTATTTCAGCAAAGCTTTATTTTGATGCATTAGCCAAACTTATTACGAACGATTTCCATTTTTCAGGAAGAAGCAAACAGCCGCCACGGGATCCCTTTAATTCCATGCTAAGCCTCGGTTATACAATACTATTTTATGAGATATATGCTGAGTTGGAAAGCCATGGGTTGAATCCGTATATTGGATTTGTCCATCAGATGAAGGAGCATCACCCGACGTTGGCAAGCGATTTGCTTGAGGAATGGCGTGCGCCTATGGTAGATGCAGAGGTGATGAAATTAGTGCAGGGAAATGAGGTATCTATTGATGATTTTTCGATAGACGAAGAGACCGGTGCAGTGATAATGGGAAAGGAAATTCTGCGCAAGTTCGTAAGGGAACTGGAGGAGAAAATGATGAAAGATATGAGCTACCTGTCATATCTGGACAACCCTGTCAGTTTTCGACGGGGAATCTGGTGGCAGGTGAAGAGCATTGCACATTGCGTGGAAGAAGGGGACTTTTCTTCTTATGAGCCGTTAAGGATCAGGTGAAACGTATGATCAGAGAATCAGAATCAGAAGATGTACCAGAATATAATGAAGAATTGTTCGAGACCAGTCGAGAGGTTAAGTATATTGTGCTGATTATTTATGATATCAGTGACAATAAACACCGGTTGAAAATCTCCAAATATTTAAATTCGTTTGGACAACGAGTTCAGAAGTCCTGCTTTGAAGCCAGATTAAATAAAAACCAATACAGAAGGTTGATTGAAGGTTTAAAGAAGAAGCTTAAGGAGGATGACAATGTAAGAGTATATAAGATACTGGGACAAGAAGAGATCGAGACATTCGGAAATAAGGACTATGAAGAGCTGGAAGATGTTATCATAATCTGAGAATAAAAATTCAGCTACATCTTAAAAAGGAAAAAACATATGAATCAGACTATTCTTTTTTCGCCAGTTGGGGGAACGGATCCTATTTCATGGAATAACGGCAGAGATGGGTCGATGCTTCATATATGTCGTTGTTATAAACCAGATAAAGTGATTCTGTATATGTCAAAGGAAATGATGGACTTTCAGGCGAAGGATGATCGATACCGCTATTGCCTTCGACAGCTTCAAAAGCTGCAGAATCATGAGATAGAAATTGAGGAATGTGAGCGGCCGGATCTGGTGAATGTTCAGGATTTTGATTTTTTCTATCATGATTTTCGAAAATTACTGTTGAATATTACAGAGAAAATGGATACAAGTGATCGTCTGCTATTAAATGTTTCGTCAGGTACACCTGCGATGAAGAGCTGTCTGCAGGTGCTGGCCAATCTGGGAGAAATACGATGTATCGCTATTCAGGTAAGTACACCTGTTCGTAAAATCAATAATCATACCAGGGATGGATATGATGTAAAACTTGCATGGGATGTTGATGAAGATAATCAGAACAATTATGAAAACCGATGCAGGGAGATTCATAGTCCGGGGCTTATTCGACTGAAGCAGGAGGAAATTATCAAAAAGCTTGTCAGAGAATATGATTATCAGGCGGCAGTGGTTGTAGCAGACGAAATTGTTGATGGAAGCGCAGAACGCTACCGCAGTTTGCTTGATATGGCGGTTAACAGAATACTTCTGAATCTTCCGGCTGCAAACAAAATAGATCGAGAGGAGAAGAACAACTGCATTCCGATAAAGCGGGACAGGGACGAGATATTGTTTGAATATGCCCTGTCACTTGACATCAGACGGCGAAAAGGAGAGTATGCGGATTTTGTCAGAGCAATTTCGCCGCTCATTACAGGGCTGTTTGAAAATATATTAAAGAATCGTTGTCATGTAGATGTAGAGAAATACATTCGGACAGATAAAGCTGGAATAAGGCGGTGGGATAGAGACAGGCTGGCTGATTCAGGGGTCATGGATGTATTGAATGAAGGGTATTCAGCGGGATTTCAGTGTGGGTTTGTAAAATCAGATCACTTTGTAAAGCTGCTCGATCATTTTAGAGACACTGATCAGAAAATGGTAGAGCTCGTTGATTCCATCCGCAAGATTGAAGAAGATGTCCGCAATAAGGCGGCACATGAAATGGTTTCGATTACGGACGAAAATATCGTCCGATACACCGGTTTCAGTGCAGAGGGGATTATGGAAAAGTTGAAGAATCTCTTTAAATATTCCTCTATTGATGTAAAACCTGAATACTGGAATTCGTATGATCAAATGAATGAGGTGATTCTAAACAGGATTTCTGCATCTTAAGCATCGGTAGCATCCTATGGAAACAGAATTTTTCGTTCGTGAGATTGTATTCTTCCGGTGGAAAAACCTTGCTTTCTATAGTATGATAAAAAATGAACGAAGTT
>AUXO018196461.1_pt1 | contig 11464 bp, 10 predicted proteins | sample 768731 | NCBI WGS metagenome assembly AUXO01 (sample SAMN02715735, study PRJNA202380) | gut metagenome | biome: sheep rumen | host: Ovis aries | place: New Zealand: Palmerston North | reverse complement strand
TAAGGTTATTGAACCAGAATACTTAAAATCACAGGTAATTGAACATGCAAAAGAGATATTAAATGATTATGAGGAATAAGCTATGCCTATTCCTCTTTTTCATTCAACAAGCTTCCTATATTATTGATAAACCCTACTCCTCTAATCTGATAAAGATAATTAAAATTATCTTTATCTTCAGGAGAAAGATTATTAATAAATTCTTTAAAGGCCATATCATCACCTCACAAAAGCAATCTCATCTCGTAATATTATAGCATGGCAATCAAAACTATTTATCATATTTTTTAACTAAATCTAGCAAATACTCATAAAAATTTTTTCTACGCGCATTATTCTTTTTCCCAATACTGGAATTCATATATTCTTTTCCATCGGCATACAATGCTATATTCCAATAATCTAATCCATCAGATGTATAAGAATGCTGTTCTTCCTCTTTTGGTTCCTCAATAAAACTTCTTTGTTTAAGCTCATTAACTTGAGAAATACTTTTTTCTAAATCTGGTTCGCCTATTAATTCGATTACTGGATTTAATTTAGGAAGGTTTGAAACAATATGCTCGTATGCCGACTTAGCAGCTTCATTAGCAGCTTCTTGTTTACTATCTCCAAAGCCTCTAAACACCTTCTTTTCACCATTTACAAACATCCATGCATCACAAACAAATTTCTTTCTTTCCTCATTCCAAATGTTAAAAACAGCAGGTGGATATAAAGTTGTCTTAAGTGAATAATCATTAACCCATCCTATATAATTAAAATCATTAGGTTCATTCTTGCTAAAATATTCATCAAAGCCAATCATTTTATCTACCACTTCATATAAAACACTGTAATTCCAATTACAATCAATGGTTACAGCTCCGACAATTGCTTCAAAAAGATCTTCTTTTACAGAAGGTTGATTTTGAATATTTTGGCCTATATCGCCTTTTCCCATTATAAGATATTGATTAAAACCTAGTCTATCCATTGATTTTGACAATGCCTTTTTTTCTACAAGATCCTTCTTGATTTCTGTAAATTGTCCTTCGTTATACTCAGTATGAAATGAACCATCATTTTGAATCGATGAAAATCTTTTTAACATTGCCATAATTACGACAACATCCAATGATTTGTCTCCCACAAACTCAAGTCTTTCGTTATTTTCCCCACCATTTTCTTGAGAATAAGTTTTTCTGGTAAATGCTTGTTCAATCAATTTCTTATTAACAAACTTATATCCGATTTTTTCTTCAACTAAAAAAATAAAATTCTGTCTCATATTATTTTTCTCCTTTTATTCTAATGTTCTGAACCTTTGAGAAAAATAAAAACTTATCGCATACGAACCCACTCCTGGCTTAATAGCAATAAGTTAAATGTTTAAATAATAATTATAATTTGCACATATTTTATACTAACATTCATTATTAATTATTATGAGCTCTGTAATATCCAATAATGAACCCTAATATAAGATATATACCTATTATATCTAGTATTTCACACCTTTAACTCATAGGTTCATTAATAGGATATTACAAATCTATATGAATGTCAATATAGTTAAGTTTTCTATATAAGCTATATTATAATTAGAGCAAAAACTCAAGATTTTACTCTTGAGTGTTAAATAAACTACAATCATCTTTCTTTTTCTTAAAAATTCTATCTGCTGTTAGTGTGACTTTATATTTCATCAAGTGATTTAGTTATTCTTCCTTCTTCATTACTTTCATTTGTCTTTAATCTTAAAATAGGAATTCCTGCCTTATTTAGAATTGAATTCTTTTTAGCATCTCTTTCTACCTGTTTCTTTTGCTGTTCGTGATATGATACTCCATCAACCTCAATTACTAAAAATGGCTTTCTACTCATTTTGTTATATATTAAGAAATCAGCATGAGCATTTGGATTAATATAGAATTTGTATTCATCTGGTGTCAAATCAACACTTCCAACAAAATCTCTTAAAGAAACATGCATTCTAAACCATAAACTTTTATACTTATCTGAAGCAAATATTTTCTTAAGAAGCTCCTTTGTTATATTTTCTGTATCAAAATCCTTAGATGGATGTTTCTTTCTAAATCTTCTTAATTGTTCTTCATAATCTGCATATAGAATATCATAAATAGATTTAACCTTACCTTCATCAACCTTACCAAATTCATGGTTATATGATATGTAATTAATTAAGTCTGATAAAACACCACTAGTTGAATTCGCAACCTTATCAGATGTTATTAGAATAAATCTATCTACTGCACGTGATACCGCAACATTGATTAAATTATCATTTTCAACAAATTCATTTATATCATTTATCACAGATGAGAAAATAATATTTTTCTTTTCTCTTCCTTGAAACTTATGAATTGTACTCGCTTCAACCTTGTTACCAAACTTTTCTTGGATTAATTTAGCTTGGTAATTATATGGTGTTATTACACCAACATCTTCTAGTTTTTCTTCATTTAATAATTTTTCTATTTCATCTATTTCACGTTGATTATACAAACCACTACCATTAGGATTCTTTCTTGCAAAATTACCAGCAACAGTCTTAATAACTTCCATACATGTTTTTTCATTCTTCGGCTTTGTATAAACAATTAATTCATCATTATAAAATTCTTTATTGCAAAAGCCTATTATTTCAGGAGCACATCTATAATGCTCCTTTAGCATTTGTCTAGGTATTGATTTACCATATAACGCTAATAGACTGCTCATAATACTATTACCATAATAGCTATAGGCACTTGGAACATCAAATTCATTTAAGAGTTCATCATTCCTTTCTTTGAATGATGAATCATCAATTTGAGGAAGTTGCCTTATATCACCTACAACTATGATATTTTTAGCAATTCTCATGGATAATATGGCACTTGCCATATTTACCTGAGATGATTCATCTACAATTAGATAATCAAATAAAAATCCTTTACGCGAACATTTAGCTAATGAATATGTCGAACTTAATATTACTGGATAGCTCTTAACAAATTCATCAAAATATATTTTATAATTACTCTTTTCAAAATCTTCTCTATTTATATTTTGGTATTTATCATTTAAATAGTTTTTGAAATACGAATCTGACATTTTTTTATATATTATCATCTTATCGTCTAAAGATTCGCCTTTCATGTATTTATCTATTTTTCCAATTTGTTTTTTAATACTATTTATTTTAGTTAAATAATATAAATTTTGAAGCAAAGTAATACAATTGTTTTTATCAAATTTGAAAAAGCCAGCTTTTACCTTTAATTTTTGTCTAATATAAAATCTATCCAAAAAACCTAGCTTATTACTCTCTTTAATTTTAACGATAGTCTCTTGAACAAATGCTGGAGATGTGTTAGTTAATTTAAATTTTTGATTTTCAAAATTGTAATCAGAATTATCATTTAAAAAATGTTTATATTCTAATTCAACAGCGTCTAGTTCTGATAATAACTTTTTCTTATTATTTTCTTTTTCAAAATATGAAGGAAAATCTAAATATAAATCATTTAGTCTTTGAACATCAACCTTTTCTTTAGTGAATTTAGGAATTTCTGGATTATAATTGGAAAAGAAGTTTTCAACGTTATCAGCATTACCTAGTGGAGCACAAATAAATGAATATCCATACTTTTCTAATTTTTCATATACATTATCAGTTGCTGAATTATTATTAGATACAACAGCTATTGTTTTACCTCTTATAACAGCATTACTAATTATATTTAGTATAGTTTGTGTTTTACCTGTCCCAGGAGGTCCTTCAATAATAGACATTCTATTTTCAAATGCCATTTTTAAGGCATTAGCTTGGCTTAAATTTAAGCCAAACGGACATACTACAGGTGTATCTAATTTTTCACCACTTTTAGATAATATTCCTTTTAAATATAATGATAGTACACTATTTTCATTAACATAGCTAATATCATCAAATTGCCAACGCATAAATTCGTCTTCTTCACTTTTAGCAGTTTCTTGAACTACTCTTCTATAATAAGACATAATGCCAGAAGTCTTTTCATCTGTTTTAAGAACATCTAAAACTACTCTTACTTCACTTGGAAGTGCGACACATGTATAACCATTTTTATAGAACAATTTAAAAATACTGTTGTCAAACAACAGAAGTTTTTCAATATTATAGCATGGTGAATCCTTGTAATATAATTCGGCAAATTCTATTTTTTTAGGGTTAGTAAAAACCTTCATTTTTAAAAATGACACATGAAAAAAATCATTTGAATTCTTAAATTTTACACTCCATGCATTATAGTCCCTACTATACCAAACAATAGATGTTGTAGCATCATACCAGTCTTGATTTCGTGAGGAATAATGCAATATTAAAACCTCAGATTCCTTCATAATCCACCATTTATATTATTTATTCGTTAATTTGTCCTTTTTTATAGAACTTAAGTTTTCTGCTTAAAGAAGCATTAATATCCATAATGTCTTTTTCTTCTAAGCAGATAACTGTAACCTTAAGTTCTTTATATATTTTCATCTTATAATTCTTAGATTTTGTATATTCAATATTTTTCTCATTATATCCCCAATATTCGATGTAAACATCATTAGGGTCATCACCATAACCAGGAAGACAAAAATCAGGATGCAAATCATGAGATTCATCAGCATCAATAGGTAATTTCTTTTCATATGCATGTGGAATGTTATGTTCAAATAACCAATTATCGATTATCATTTCAGATTTTGATTTAACTATATGACCATCAGTACAAGTAAATTTTCCTTCATAAGAATCATCTAAAATAGTAATCTCTCTACAATTAGTTATTTCAACTAATAATTTCTTATCAACATATTTTTTATAACATGAAGGACAAAACAAGAAACCTGGCTTAGTTTCTTTTCCGCAAGCAATACATTTAGCTACACCTTTTTGTTCAACAACAGTTTCTTCTTTTTTTACTTCTTTATAATTCTTATTTAAAATTTTACCTGTTTTTGGTTCAACAAATAAACCTTCATCGTTAACTATTAGTCTACCATTTTTTAGTTCATCTGCATGTTTAGCACATAATCTATCTTTACGCGCATTACCCATATAGACTCTTGTTGGTTGTCCACAAATGGGACACTTTAATTCTTCTGCCATATTTCCCCCCCAAAACTACTTAATCAATTTTACAATAGGTAAATCAGCTGCTGCAAAATTTACCTTATCTAAATCTTCAACTTTTACCCATTTCTTTTCTGTATGTTCGGTAAGTTCTAGTTCTCCATCGATTAGCTTACATTCATACGCATACATGGTTATGCTAAATGGGTTTTCTAGTTCATTATATTCATAATTAGATACTCCAATATATCTTATTGGTTCAATTATAGTTTTTAACTCTTCTTTAATTTCTCTAACAATAGTTTGTTCATAAGTTTCATTTGTTTCAACTTTACCACCTGGAAATTCCCAGAATCCTTCTAACGCTCTTCCAGGCCCTCTCCTGCAACAAAAAATCTCATTATTATCATTTTTGATAACAGCACATACAACTTCTACATGTTTCATTTATATTAACTCCTAGAAAGGTAAGCTTACGGCGTTATATATTTTTGTATATGCATTACTTACATCATCTATATCTTTAATCCCACATGACTTTAAATAATCATACGTTGAATCATAATATTGTGAAACATTAAATTTATCTTCATATTCATTTTGTCTTGGAATATAAATAATTAATCCTTTTCTAGCCCTTGTCAAAAGAACACGATACGAATTCAATATATGCTTTTTTTGAATATCTGTACTTAAAACAAATCTTTTTGGCGTATACATTTTTTGTTCATGCCATTCTCCATTAGAATAATACATATCCATATCCCAACCAAGAAGTGACCAATCAATCTCTAACCCTTGTATGTCGAATTCTGTTGCTGCATACATTAAAGAGTTTGATGAGTCTGCTCCGTAGTCATCAAGCATCCAATTAGCAAAATGCCATTGATTAATATTCGTAAATGCAGGATTGTTTTTCCCCAACACTTTACTGTTACTACTACATAACTTACCACAGCGTTCTTTTCTTGATCTATTGTCTAAAATGAATTGTTCTGCTCGCTTCAAATCTCTTGTTATACATATAGGATAATCATCAAATCCATCTAAAGCTTGTTTAGCTTTCACCGGATTATTGTGAAGTAATGCTTCTGCGAATTCAGATAGATTTTTAGCTCTAGGTGTTCTTATACACGTCTTCAAATATAATCCTGGTTCATCTTTAATTCGTGGGCAATTCATAATTGAATCATAATAAGAATCCAGATTATCAGCATTTTGATTAAAAATATCTTTCGATAATCTTATTTGCCATTCTTGATGTTTATCAAGTAATGATTTAAACCAAACTCCTAATCCATCTTCTCCAGTATGGATGTCTTGTCCTAATCCAACTAAAGCAACAATAACTCCCCATTCTTTTTCATTAAATACATTTAATAATAAATCTGCTTCTGACAAACCAAAATAAGAGCTGGAAGCTTCTTTCTTAGTAAGCCATATTTCCATTTGTTTTTCATCCCAAACTCTTTGGGCTTCATCAAAAATCAAAACATTCTCATCTAATACATTTTTCTTAGATGATATTAGATCATATTTGAAAGCATGAAGATCCTGAATGAATGCTTTTACATCATTTACTGCTCTATTCTTATTAGGAAATTTTTGAGGATTATTTTTAAAAGCATCCCTACCTAAAGCTTCAGTAAGAACATTAATTAACGGACCATTACCACTAAAAAAAACAGCATCTGGGACATCATCAATTTGTTTATTTCTAGTTTTTCCAGCCAAATCTAATCCAACTAAAGTTTTTCCTGCCCCGGGAACTCCAGATACAAAGCATATAATTTTCTTCTTATTATCTCTAGCTTCTTTAATTATAGTTTCAAGTGTATTTTCAGTAATTTTTAAATTCTCTTCACCAGCATCGAATTTAAAAAACTCATCAACTTGATTATTCATATAAATTGATCTGGCACTTTGAATAATAGTTGGATTTGGTTTGAAAGGTGAATTAATCCACTCTTCGAATTCCTTTTCAGTATAAATAACACTTGATCCATATTTACTTCGTATTAAATCGATATATTGCTCCATCTTATTTGTGTTTGCTTTAAACAAAGAAAATAATTTATCTATTCCTAAATCAGCACTCTCAGAACATTCTTTATCCGGAGCCTTAGTAGCTATTAGAATTGGAACAATATACTTATTTCTATTAGCTTCATAAAAATTCTTTAAAGCATATCCATAGCCGTCAGCTTGATTAATATCTTCGTCTTTAAATTCAATTTCATTATTTTTAAATTCTAATGAATACACAATATCATCCATTAAAAGGACTACATCTATTCTCATATTTACTCTAGATAATACATATTCAAAAATAATATAGCCTTTTTTATCACTTAAATACTTCTTCAATATCTTAATCTGATTAGACCAAGCACCTTTTTGTAAAGCTAATTCATTAGGTTCAGTGTGTTCATCACTCTCAGTTAAAAAATCAATTATATCCATAGGATTTTTGCATGACACAAAATCTTCAATTGAAGATTCATAATATGTTCTACCTGGTGTTTTCCTTAATCTTGGTTCCATATTGCTCCATCCTTTACTTTTTTAAAATCACATTTAACCATTTAGTATCTCTACTTAAGTTATCATTCGTAATTTTTACATTTACTATTTGTAAATTAGTATCTTTTAAATAATCAACAATAGATTGTTCAGTTAGATAATTAAAATATCTACCTACATCATCATAGCCTTCAAAATCACCATATTTAAAAGAACAATACATAATACCATTTTCTTTTAACAAATTACTACAAATTTTAAAGTCCTGATTCAACATTTCTTTTTTTATATGATGCATAGAAGCACATGCCCAAATGCAATCATATTTTTCACATTCGTTAAATATATCGTTCAAATCACAACAATCTACATTTAATCCTTTTTTCTTTGCAGCTTCCACAAATTCTGGTTGAGGATCAATTCCTTCGACATCAAAGCCTAAGGCTTTGAAATATAGCATATCTCTTCCACTACCAAACCCTACATCTAGTAATTTAGATTTAGGCTTTGCATAATTCAAAAAGAAATCATATGATTCTTGCATATTTACATCTTTTGTCTTATTAATATATTCTTTAGCATTATCTTTGTAATAATTCATATTAAACTCTTTCCCACTTTACAAGGCCATTATAAAGTGCGCTATCATACAATTTGATAAGTTTTTTGTTATATGAATCTAAATAAATATTCTTATTCCTATTAATTAGTTTGTTTAAATAATCATATGAAGGAAGTTTATTATTTTTAGACTCGTTACAATGAGAACAACTAAACACTAAATTCCACTCCTGATCATCTTTAACAAAGCTCCAAGGAATAAAATGATCCATATGACATCCTTTTAATGATACTGGATTACCGCAATAGAAGCATTCAAGATTATCGCCTTTAGCAAATAAGCTTTGTTTAAACAATTCAAGAGATTCTCTCTTAGTTGAATCATCAAGTTTAATAGCAAGATTGCCTTCTTCTTTATTTGCAATACTTAAATTATTTTCCATCCATAATATCCACGCATAATAATTAAGTTTTTCTAATGCTGATTTATATTTAGTTAAGAAATTATATGACTCTTCGCTAAACCATATCTTCTTTTCTTTTTTATCAAAGCCATAAATATTGGAATTCAAATCTGAATATAAAGCTCCGACAACATTAATTGAAATTACGCCTTTAGTCTTTTTCAAATATTGATTTCTGTCACTCTCTTTCAAGTTATCAAAGTCTCTCTCGTCTAACAATTGATTATTATCAATAATGTCATAAATAGTTTTTTCTATTAAACTTACTCTTCCTCCATTTTGATATTGAGGCAATTTGAATTTAGCAATTAAATTCCAATACATTTTTGAAAAAGAATATGCTAAATAATCAAAGCTTAATTCTAAGTTATCGTTTGTGTTAAATAAATTATCCAAAATAGATTTAAAAAATGCATATTTATATGTTGCCGTTTTCTTTGATAATGAGTTTAAGAAATGCATGCAATCAGACATATACATACTATCATCATTATGAATTTGTAAGATTACCCCCTTATTATCCTTAAATCCCATAATCAATTAACCTTTCTTATAATTTATTGTATTTAGTAGATTTCCCCTTTGCCTTTTCAACTGGATATTTTTTTTCAGTTTTATCCATTTTTTTATTCATAATCTCTATAGGATCTACTCCTAATACCATAGACATTTGTAAACAATAATTCATAACATCAGCTAATTCTTCTTTAACATCAGCAACATCAGCATTATCATTCCATTGATAACATTCTAATAATTCATTTGCTTCAATTGAAATTGATTTAGCTAAATTAACAGGAGTATGAAATTGATCCCAATCTCTATCTTTATTAAACTTATCTATTCTTTGTATTAATTGTTCTAATCTATCCATAATTATTCCTTTAATACTTTCATTTCTTTACCAGTAAAATCATCTGCAGATAAAACAATTTCTTCATTATAATAAGCTGATTCTACCTTTTCTAAAGCATCATCTTCATTATCAGCTTCAACCTCAATAGTTTTCTGCAAGTATTCCGTTATCTCTACTTTATATTTCATATAATATTTACTCAACTTTTATTAATGTTTTAATATATTCACTTAAAGCTTTATCTTCACAATAAATATAACAGCCTTTTTGACCTCTTGTTAATAAAGTCTTATATGTATTTTTAATTAATTGTGATGCTAAAGCTTCGCCACAGCTTCTTATACCAGATGATTTATCATCTTTTGATATTTGTGTTTTATCAGTAATTATTAATCTAGATACTTTATCATATCTTAAATCCTTACCAATTAACACACCAACATAATCAAATTCTAAGCCTTGAGCTGTGTGAATACATCCAACCTCTTCAAATGATTCAGGATTAATGGCCCAAATCTTATCATTTTCTAAATTCCACTTAGCTTTAAAATCATTTTCTAAGTAAATATCATAATCACCACGATGATTTTTTACATCCCAGTCATAACAATATCCAGCAACCATTCTTGCTTTATTATTAAGTTGATTTTTCTTTCTTAATTCATCTCTTAATAAATTAGGATCATCAAATACTTCTATATCAAAATTTAATTCTGATAAATCAATATCTACAGTTTCTCCAATTTGAAGAATATTATTAAGTAATTGGATGTATTGGTCTGAACCATTACATCTAAATTGGCTTGTTAATACTGTTTCTTCATTCATTACAACTCTAGAGCCTAATTGATTAGCCCAATATTTAATTTCATCTATAGAACCAATATCTTTAGTTGTAATCTTTTGATTTTCATCAATTAAAAAAATTGATAAAAGTGAAGCATTTATACACTCCTTAACTTGGTTCTCACCTTGGAAATCACCATACATTTGTTTTACTAATCTATGTGCTTCATCAATTATTAAACAATCGTAGAAATTATTAGGAACTTTACATAAACCAAAAGGAGATCTAAATAATTGCTTAATATTAACTTCTTTTTTCAAATCTGACTTAGATAATAGCTTTAAATAAGCTTCTCTAGGCGCACTATTTTTAGTAACATATGATGCATTTAAGCCACTTGAAGAACCAATCTTCATTGTAGTAAAATTTTTTAATAAATTAACTGCTAAAACTGATTTACCAGTTCCAGGACCACCTTGAATAATAATTGTTCTTTTCTTTAAGTCCTTCAAGCATTGCTGCATTGTTTTAATACACATATCATAAACTACAGCTTGTTCATCAAGTAACATAAATTCTTTATTACCCTTCATTAATGAAACAAGACAATCTTGCAATGCTTTAGATGGCTTAATTCTTCCATTATCAATCTTATATAATAAATCACCATCAGTTGATTTTTTTGTTATATATTTTTTAATAAATTGATTTAATTCTTTTGCTTGAGTTTTAATGAAAAACGGAGCTTCTTCATACCACATTTTAAAAATCTTATCATCTAATTGATCAATATATTTCAAATCATAATTATGCAAATATGCACAAGGAATGATTCCAATATTTTCATCTTGTACGCATTCACTTGAATTTCTTATAAAAGTAGCATATGAATAAGCTTGATAAGATGGATGTGATACCATTCTAACTGCTCCACCAGTATAAGCTCTAACACTATGAAGCATTTCATCATCTACTTTTTCGACCTTATCCCATTGTTTTAATTCAACAACTATAACAGCATTTTGATTATTTTCATTTGAACCACAAATGATAAAATCAACTCTTTTAGATGTTCTAGGTATTTGATATTCAATTGCTACTGATACATCATCAGCTATTTCATTATCATCTAAAATATTTCTCATAAAATTTAAAGAATTTTGCCATGATCTATATTCAGC
>AUXO015600730.1_pt1 | contig 11465 bp, 8 predicted proteins | sample 768731 | NCBI WGS metagenome assembly AUXO01 (sample SAMN02715735, study PRJNA202380) | gut metagenome | biome: sheep rumen | host: Ovis aries | place: New Zealand: Palmerston North | reverse complement strand
ATTATCATATCTAATATTTTTATCTTGTAATTTTAAACTAATTAATTCTTTTGCTTGGTTTGGCGCATATATAGCAGGTAAATCTAAAGATTGCACTAAAAAAGGTATGGCACCAATGTGATCTTCGTGTCCATGCGTAATAAGTAGTGCTTTAATTTTTTCTTGATTTTGTTTTAAAAAAGTAAAATCAGGAAGAACATAATCTATTCCTAGAAGTCCTCCATCTGGGAAACTAATACCTGCGTCTATAATAAGAATTTCGTCATCATGCATTACACAATACATGTTTTTACCGACTTCACCCAAACCACCTAAAATAATTATTTTAGTGTCGTTTGTTTTTTTAATCATTTTAATATAAACTCCTTTCTTTTTTTTAAAGAACTAACTATGAAATTATACTATGAAAATATGATTTTGTCTATATTTTTCACATAAATTAAAAAGTCTGAGTGTTACAGACTTTACATTTTTATTAATTTTTTGTTATTATCTATTTTTCTTTTGCCTATTATTTTTTTGTCAATTATTTCTTCTTTTTCATTATCAACAAATTTGTTTAAGTAGAGTAGGATTTCATCTAGATTATTAGTTGTGTGACCAGCAGATTTTCCATTTAATTCGTAGTGGAAATTTATTTCTATTGGGATACTTTTTAAGATTTCGTTATAATCATCATAAAACATTTTAAATACTTCTAATTGTGAATTACTTATTTTTTTATTGTTAATAAATTTTTCGCCTTCAGTTAAATTGAAGAGAATATAACTTCCTTCTTTATCGTATGTTATTCTTGCAGTTATAAAATCGTTTGAACATTTTTTAATTAGTTCTTCTTTTTCAGTGCTTTGTATTTTTCCACCACCATTTATTTCTTTATATGCTCTTGCAAGTGATGATTTATGTGAACCTTTGCCATAATCAGAATTATACCCAATTACATATTGATTATCTGTAATTATAAGAAAAGCTCCATTATTATCTTCTTTTTTGTTTTTTATAAAATCATAAAAATTAAAATTATCAATCATTTCACAAATATCAAAGTTATAGCTATCATCATTAAAAATGTTATTCAATTCAAAGTTTTGATTTCCTACATTATTTTCCATATGAATTCACCATTTAATATGATAAAAAAAAATAGCATTATTGTCAAACTATTTTGCTATTTTTATGGTTATTGTTAAATTTTTATCAATTATTTCTTTAACTGATTTGTTTTTTTCTGATTGGCTTATAATTGTTCCTTTTTCCTTGTCACTTTCTTCGTAGACGAAATTGGTATCAATTGTATTTGAGAATGAGTTAGCCCATTTTAAATAATCATCTTTTGTTTTACCTTCAAAATTTTTAAGTGTACAAATATCGTTATCATATTGTTCTATGCAATCTATTTTTTGGGTAATTGTTTTATTATCATTTCCAACTACTTTAATTGTTAATGTGTTATCTTCTATTAAATCTATTCTTTTATGTTCTTTGTAGTTTTGATCAATTATAGTTCCAACTTTTTTATTACTATTTGTTGTATATTCTATTTTTAATTTAAGCCCATTATTTTGAGCCCATGTTTCGGCATAACTAACATTTTTACCAATAAGATTTTCGACAAGTTTATATGTTTCTGTGTTGTTGTATCCTTTTCCTATAATCTTTTTTTCATAGTTTTCATCTTCTTTATAGGAGAATTCTTTTATTTGTTCTTCTTGAATACCTTGTAGATTATCTTTCATAGCTTTTATTACAGCTTTTTTACTATCTTGATTTATTATGTAGTCCCATAGTACCATTTTGGCTCTTTCATCATATATCATTTGGCCAGTCCCATCTAAGTATAATTTGTTAATTGTAATTGGGTTACTTGAATTACTCTTTAATAATACTTCTTTTCCTATATCATAGAAAGAGAAGATTGTTTTTTCACTCATATTTGTATCTATATTATCTGAGATAACTGAGAGTAAGTTTTCTAAATCATTGATACTAGATAGTGTTTTCATTTTCTTTATAATTGCTTCGATTATTTTTTGTTGGTTTTCAGATCTTTTAAAATCACTTCTATAACCACTTGTCCATTTAGAAGAACAATATTCTTTATTATTTTTTCTATTTCTAGCAAGAGCTAGCGCTTGCTCTCCATTTAAAGTTTGAAATCCTTTCTCTATGTAAACCATATTTTTACCAAATTGTCTTTTGCTGTTTTGTTCACATAAATTATATGGAACATCAACATCAATACCATTTAATGTATCCACAAGTCTTACAATACCTGTGAAGTTTATTTTTACATAGTAATTGATATCTACCTCTAAATAGTTTTCTAAAGTATCAATTACACATTGAGTTCCGTTTGCTGCAGCATGTGTAATTTTATTCTCAATATTATCTTTAAAACATGCGATAGGAATGTAGGAGTCTCTTGGAATACTTAGCATAGTTGCAGTTAATGTTTTTGTATTTATAGTTAAAAGAACTAGTGAGTCTCCATTAAATGAATCAGCATTTTCAAGACCATCTTTTACTGAGTCTATTCCAATTAATAATACTGTAAAGCTATCTTCAATTTCGCTAGTATCTATTGTATCTTTTTTAACTTCTTCATACTTTAGTGTATCTAATACTTTTAAATCCTTACTTAAATTAGAAAATTCTTCGTTATTAAAGATATCTTCATAATTAGTCGGAATTATTATTAAATCTAAATTTTTATTATATAAATCTATGATCATTTCATGATATCCATCATAGTTTTTAATGTTATTTTCTTTTTCAAAACTATATTTATTAATTAGTTCTTTTGATAGCGAATGTACTTCAAATTCATTAACTCCAATATTTTTTCCTTTTAAGTTATTTAAGTTAATGTCTTTATTATCTTTTAGAGATACTATACTAGTTGAGTAAACTATATTTTTGTTTAGTTTTGAAAAATAAGTATATATTTTATTTAGGTTATATCCTAAATAGATAAATAGGAAAGACATAATAATGAATGAAAAACTTTTAATAAAGTTATTTTTACTTTTATTCTTTAATGAATGTAGTATTAAGTATATATTTATAATTATTAGAAAACAAATTATTATATATCTGATTGTTGTTTCTATTTTTTCAAATAATAGTATAGATTTTATTAAGTATATACTGGATATTATGAATAAAAGTGTAAGTAGGGGATGTATTTTCACCTTTTTCTTTTTAATAGTTTTATTTTTCATTTTTCCTCCTTCCTATAGATTAAAAAAGAGATTATTTCTTCTTTTTTTCTTTTTCTTTTGAAATATCTCTTTTTTCTTCTTTTTCATCGTTTATTTCATTTTTTTTCTCTTTGTCATTTTTATTTTTTACGTTTCTTTTCTTTTTTATACTTGATATTAGTATAAATAGATAAGTAACAAATAATAGACCACCTAGAGACAATATTATAAAAATGTAATTTTGATTTTTTTCTTCGAGATTGCTTATTTTGGTTAATATATTTTTGTTGAATATTTGTAAGGTATTTTCATTTTTATTATATTGGTATAAATTACTTTTACCTGTATTTATATTTGTAGCATTTATTATGTAGTAGTTGTCATTATCATTTTCTTTTAATGCTTCTATTTCTTTATCGTTAATGTTTATTGTTGTTTTGGTATATCCCTCAAGTGTTTCGTTAATAGTGTTTTCTGTAACTATTATTGAATCAAATGCAAATTCTTTATAAAGAGTATATTTACCATTGTCATATGTATATAGTTCTATTTTTCCTTCTTCGTCTTTAAGCCCAACTAATGTGGTGTTTGTAACATCATTTTTGAAAGCTGGTATTTCTTCTTCGTTTATTTTTATTGTTGTTTCTTGGTAATTTGTATTCGGAAGAGTAAGTAACTCTTTTTTTCTTACTATAGACAATTCTTTATTATCTACTTTAACAAGTATTGGTGCTAGTTCTTTAACTTCTACATTTAAGATGTAGGTTTTACTGCTTCCATTTTGAGCAGTTACTACTATGTTTATTTTATTCATTCCTTCTGCAAGTTCGTGTTTTCCAAGACCTGTTACAGTAGCTTTATTATCTTCTTTAGTACCAGTTATATTAATTTCTCTTACATCATTTTCTAGTGTTAATGAGTATTCTGTTGTATTTTTATTAAATTCTGGTGTAATAGGGTAGTTATCTACTTTTAAACTTGATAGATTATTGTTTTTACTATAACTAGCTTCAAGTTGAGACTGTGTAATAATTGTTGTAGATTTTGATGTAGTAGCATTATAACTAAAATTATTTAGATTCCAATCTATTGCTTCATATATATTGAACTTAACTGTTGCTGTTCCACTTTTTTTTGCTCTAAATTTGAATGTATATGTGGCAGATTTTTTAACTCCATCAAAGTAAGGAGCTGCATTAAGTGTTCCACTTACAAGAGTTAATTTATCAGTGTCATAACTGAAATTATATCTAATGCTTCCTAGTAGTTCACTAGAAGATATTGTTACTGTATATGTAACTGTGTTTCCTACTACTATTTTATTTGAAGAAGATGATATGTTTACTTTTAGAGTTGCTGCGTTAACTTTTATTATAGAGAATGAAAGTAGGGCAACTAAGACATATAGTATTTTTTTTAATAATTTCATATATCCTCCTATCCTTGACTAATATTTGTAACATTTAATATATGTTTTTGAATCATTAGTAAATCAACTACATTTATTTTATTATCTTTGTTAACATCCGCTGCTTTTAAATAACTATTAGTAAGTTTTGTATATCCTAAAATGTTTTTTTGTACAGATAATAAATCAACGATATTAATAGTTCCATTTCCATCTATATCTCCGTATATAACTACTTCGTAAGTTAAATCTTCTTTTCCATTTGAAATAGTTATTTTATCTCCTGTTACTAGAGTTCCAACTGATTTATTATTGTTGTTTTTATCTTTAATATTAACGCTTGTTGTATTGTATTTTTTAGTTAGATTTGTGATTATAGTTTGTATATTTGTTCCTAATGTAACTTTAGATAAATATTTGTCATTTGTATTATATCCTGATGATTTAATTATTTCTGATATTGCTATTGTATCTTCATTTTTTATTTCAAATTGAGTATTATCATCTGTTGTTTCTTTGTTATTAATTTTTTCTGGTTCTTCTATTATATTATTTTCTTCTTTTTTATCTTCAACTTTTTCTTGTCTAATTATATTTATTTTATATGTTCTAGTGTTTCCGTTTTGAGCAGTTACTATAACATTAATAGTTGTGTTGTTATTATTTAGTTCTATTTTTCCAATACCATTAATTTTTGCTTTGTTGTTGATTTGAGTTGCTTCAATATTAACTGATTCTTGATATGGAATGTTAACTGTATATTCTTGTGTGTCACTGTTGAAATTTGTAACTAGTGTTCCATTTACTTTTAATTCTTTTAACCAGTTATTTGGATTACCTAGATTTGGTAGTGTAGTTTTATCTGGTAGACCATCATATATTGGTATTGCAAATACGAAATCTTTTTCAATTAATCCATATGTTTTATAAGCGTTATATGTAGAAATAGCAGGGGAAACTAATGCTGTTATATTTGTTGTGTATTGATGCCATAATGGTTTAGTTGCACTTATTGCAGTATTAAATTTTTGAAAATATGAGGTGTATTGTCCACAATTAACATAATTATTTGATATTATTTTTGATCCATTTACTATTGCTTTTTCTTGCGAATCCCATCCTACATTTTTAGCATATTTAAGTGATTGAAGTTTTGGATTACTAGATGAAGAAGCTCCTATATTATAAAAGTTATAATATCCTGTATAATTTACTCCATCTTGTAATACTCCAGCTTTACCATTGGAGCATATATTATTTGAAGATGTTCCTACTTCTTGTTTTGCAAGAGATGCAAGATATACAGGTGATACTTTTGATTCTTCTGCAGCTTTCATAAAATATGTTGCAAATTGTCTTAAAAACTCTGATGATAAAGTATGTTTAACAACATCGATTGTTTGATATGATTGATAGTAGAATAATTCTTCAAACATGAAAATTTGCTTTTCATCTAAGAAGTTTCTTGGATCTAGATAATAGGCAATTGTTTGTCTGTTTGCTTGAAACCAATATGTTCCATCATGTGGAATAAATATATCATTATTATGATCATAATCTGCTTCTTCTACTGATAAGTATCCTTCATATCCATTTTGCGCATATGTTGGATTAACATTTAATAAACTTGTTCCAGATGAATCTTGACTATTTAATGCATTGTTCCAGCTATATTTAGATTTAACGCCTTTAAAAATCCAAGTAGGGTGAAGTTTATGTAATTCTTTTAGTTTTATTTTATATGAATCTGGGAATCCTTGATCAGTCAAATATTTATCAAATTCTTCATCAGTCATTTCTTTCATTTTTTGACTTTCTTCACTAGTCGTATTTTGTTTATCTAAATCAATTACAACGATATCTTCAATGAATGTTGAGCAAACGAATCCAACTGTACCATCGTCTAGTTTAATTTCAGCCCATTTATCGTTACATCCATTTCCACTATCTTTATATGAAAGTATAGTAACTATTGAGTTATATTTTGCTGTTGCAATTTTTTCTTCAGATGTGCTAGGGCCTTTTCTAACTTTAAGATTATTAGTTGCTGCTATTCTTCCAGTTGTAAGTGTTTCTGCATTTATTTTTATTGGTGCCATTAGTAAAAAAACTAAAATAGCTATAATGTATTTTATATCTTTACTTTTCATTTTACACCTCCATTTTTACTTAAATATATTATACATTATTGGAACGTTCTTAGTCTATATAAGGCTTTTAAATGAATTTAAAAACGACAAAATTATACATATATTTACACCTGTTATAATTGTTAAAGAACTCTATTAATTTTTTATAAAATTTGGTAGAATATATCTAGCAGGTGATTTATATGAAGAAATCTATTATGACTTTTCTTTTCTTACAAGTGCTATTAATTATAGGTAACTTTTTAAATTTCAATTTTAATGTGTTTAGTTTGAATTATTTTAGTATTATTAAACTATTACTTATTTTCTTTGTTTTTTCATATATTTCTTTTTTCTCAAGTTATGATAAAAAGATTAGATTAATAGAATATTTTTGTATTATGCTTTTACTTGTTTTATCTATATTAGAAAAGGAAAATATAAACACTACGATACATTGTTTATATGTTTTATCTTCTTTTTTCTATTTAATTTCTTATTATAGAGAAAATATTGTTAAAAGATATAGAGTTATAAATGTTTTAACTTTATTACTTATTTTTCTTGATTTTTACATTTTGTTTACAAATAGTAGCAGTTTTACTTTACAATTAATAGTTAATATTTTAATTCCTATTTCTCTTATATATTTCGAGAGTAGAAAAGGATTATCTATTTTTATTATTTTACTAAATTTACTTATTTTTCTTATTTGTAACATGAATTTAATTGCTTATAATTTACTTGGATTATTATTTATAATATTTTTATATTCTTTAGTAAAAAAAGATAATAGACTTGTAAGCTTCTTCTTATTTTTAATAGTTTTCATAACATCTATTTTTGATAATATATTTAGTATAGAAGTTTTGTATGATTCAGTTTTCTTATTTGATTTTAATTTAAAATTAACATCATGTTTAGTAATTATTCCTTTACTAATTTATTTAGTATTACTTATATATAAAATAACTCATTCTAAAGATTATTCCTTAAGATTGATATTAAGTAGTTATTTGGTTTTATTAATTACATCATTTATGATATTATCACTTGAAAATATTAATAACGAATTTATTATATTAACTTATATTTATTTATTGGTAATAGTTTCTAGTTATCTTAAAAATGAGAGAAAGTTAGAAGATAAAGTAACTATTATTGCTTTACATTTAGGCTATGGTGGAATAGAGAAGTTTATTTCCTCTTTGACACGGATGATTGATAAGGATATTGATATAATATCTGTTTATAAAATATATGATAAACCGGCATTTTCTTATAGAGCTAATATCCAATATTTAATACCATATGGTCCAAATAAAAAAGAATTTAAAGAGTCTATTTTAAGTAAAAATGTTTTTAAAATAATTAAAGAAGCAATAAAAGCAATTAAAATATTATATTTAAAAAAATATGAAGTTATTGAAAGCATTGAAAATATAAATACTAAGTATATTATTACTACTAGAGAAATTCATAATGAATTGGTTGGATATTATGCGTCTAGTGATATTGTTAAAATAGCAAGTGAACATAATTATCATAATGATAATAAAAGATATATTAGAAGAGTTGTTAAGTCAGTAAGAAATGTAAATTATTTCGTATTAGTGGCAAAATATTTAGAGGAATATTATCGCCCAATAGTAAGATGTAAAACAGTTTATATTCCAAATGTTATAGATAATCTCCCAAGAAAAACAAACAAGATAAGAAATCATAATTTAATTAGTATTGGAAGGCTTTCATCTTTAAAAGCTCAAGATGAACTAATATTGCTTGTTAATATGTTAAAAAGTAAATATAAAGATATAAGTTTGACAATTATTGGGGATGGAGAAGAGATGGATAATCTTAAATACTTAATAAAAAGCCAAAAACTTGAAAAAAATGTACATTTAACTGGATTTTTAAATAGGAGTGAGATAGAATTGAAACTATTAGAAAGCAATATCTTTCTTACAACTTCGAAATCAGAAGCTTTTGGACTTGTTGTAATTGAAGCTCAAAGTTATAAACTTCCAGTTGTAGCATTTGATAGTGCAAAAGGTGTTAAAGAGATATTAGAAGAGACAGGAATCCTTGTTAAAAATAGAGACTTATCTATAATGAAAGAAGAAGTTATAAAATTATTTGAAGATAGAAAATATAGAGATGAAGTAGCTGCTGCTTCTTTCGAAAATTCAAAAAAATATCTTTTAAAAAATGTAAGCAAAGAATGGAATAAAATAATTGATTAGAGGGTGGTAAAATGGAGAATAAAAAGAAAAAAGTTCTATTTATTTCTTCAACAGGAGGACATTTATCAGAATTATTAAGATTATCTCCTATGTTTGAAAAATATGACTATTTTATAATAACAGAAAAAACTAAATCAAATTTAGGCCTTTCTTATGTATATCCTAAAAGAGTTGGATATTTAGTATATGGCACAAAAAGAAGATTTTTAACATATCCATTTAAACTTATTTATAATTCATTTAAGAGTTTATATTATTATATTAAAATTAGACCACGTGTTGTAGTTACTACAGGAACTCATACAGCAGGGCCGATGTGTTGTATTGCAAAATTATTCGGAAGTAAAGTTGTTTATATTGAAACTCTAGCTAATAGTAGAACAAAAACTGCTACTGGAAGGATTTTATATCATATTGCAGATTTGTTTATTGTACAGTGGGAAGAAATGTTAAAATTGTATCCTAAAGCAAAGTTTGGAGGGTGGATTTACTAATGATATTTGTAACTCTTGGAACTAATGATGAAAGTTTTGAAAGATTATTAAAAGCTATTGATAAAGAAATAGAGAAAGGTACAATAAATGAAAAAGTTATTGTTCAGGCAGGATGTACAAAATATAAAAGTAAAAATATGGAAATATTTGATTTAATGTCACGCGAGCAATTTGATGAATATATTGAAAAATGTGATTTACTTATAACTCATGGAGGGGTAGGTAGTATATTAACTGGTATAAATAAAGGTAAAAAAGTTATTGCTGTACCAAGACTTGCTAAGTATAATGAACATGGAAATGATCATCAATTACAAATTGTTGAAAATTTTATGAAGAAAAAATATATAATAGGAGTTAAGGATTTAAATAAACTTGAGAAAGCAATTATAAAAGCTCGTAGTTTTAAACCACAAAAATTTGTTAGTAATACAAATAATATTATTAGTATGATAGAGGATTATATAGATAATTTATAGAGGTATTATATGAAAGAAAAAATAGAAATAATAGATTACAAATATAAAATAACTCTTTTAACATTTATTCTTTTTATGATTATAGGAGCTCTTGTCCCATTAAGTGGAGATGATTATTCTAGTTATCTTGTTGGTAAAAAAGGAATTCTTTCTTGTTTACAAAATATTGATATAAAAGATGGTAGATTCATAAGTGGTTTTTTTGCTAATTTATTTTCTTATAATAAAATATTTTTTGATATCAGTTTAGCAACATTAATGAGTTATTTTGTAAAAATATGTAATGATTTAATGGGGAGTGTTAAGAATAAATATGCTTATTTATATCCATTGATTGGGGTATTAATGGTAAATGTATTTATGTTTTCATATAATTATTTGACTATTAATGTAGCACTTAGTTATACATTTCCATCGATAATGATTATTATGTATTATTATCTTATTAATACATGTGAAGAGATGGATTATAAAGTTATATTAAAACTAGTATTTTTATCATTGTTTATAATGTTATCTTCTATTTATTTAGCAATTGCATTTATTATTTCTAATATCTTAAACATAATAATTAAATATAGTAAAAAGGACGGAAAAAAACATTTATTACTTCTATTATTACAGTTTTCTCTATTAATATTTAGTTTGTTGAATATAAAAGGAGAGTTGTTCTTCTTTGATAAAGATTATGTATTTAATAATATTCCATATTTAATAGAAGAAGTCTTTTCAAAAAATATTTTATTAATTATAGTTGGTGCAATTCCAATTAATTATTATTTACATGATAAATTAAAGAATAATATGTATTGTAGAGTTATTATTGCTTTATTTGATTTAATATTAGCCTTCTCATTATGTTATAACTTTTTCCATTATTCTTTTGTAAATCTTAATCTAGTACTAAGTAAATATAATGGAATGTTTGCAACAGAAAACTGGTATTATATTGTTTATTTTTTGTCATATATTGTTTTGTTTATTTTAAGTGTTAATCATTTTCTTAAGAAAATAAAAGTAAAATATATGGTGAATAGTTTAATTATAATTTCTTTAATTTTTTTAATGTTTATTTTAATATCTCCAATGTTTGATAGTGGTAATATTATATTTTTAATATATGTAATTATTCTTTCTTGTACAATATTGGCAAAAGATATGAATGTTAAAGTTTATTCTAGAACTATAAGAAGTGTTTGTTATTTATTAATTATTTATTATATTGCAATATTTGCAGTAGTTAAGTACATTGATGTAACTAGAAGTGATTATATAAAAGAGCAACTAGATGCAGGTGATACAAAAATAGAAGTTAAAGCTAATCCAATTAATCTTATATATAAGAGTAATCCAACTGAAGGTGACTTAGTCGATAATTTTAAGAAATATTATGAAATACCATTAGAACATTCTATAGAAGTTAAATATTTTGGTATATTTGAAAAAATTGAGAAGAGAGTTAAAGAAGAACTTTGATTTTAAGTAAAAAAAATTAAAAACTTTACTTTTAAT
>AUXO010171628.1_pt1 | contig 11465 bp, 11 predicted proteins | sample 768731 | NCBI WGS metagenome assembly AUXO01 (sample SAMN02715735, study PRJNA202380) | gut metagenome | biome: sheep rumen | host: Ovis aries | place: New Zealand: Palmerston North | reverse complement strand
TTAAAGTATTCTTTTTGGCTTTTAATATGTAATCATTGCCTTTATTTATTATACTATCTATTCTTATATTATAGTAGTATTCTATTATATTTTCCATATATCATCCTTATTATAATTTATTAATTTAAATTTAGATATAGACTAATAATTTTAAATATGGTAGAATTATAGTTGGGTAATGAATATGAAAAAGACTATTAAAGATTATGATTTGAATGGAAAGAAAGTTATTATTAGGTGTGATTTTAATATTCCGATGAGTAATGGTATTATTCTTGATGATACAAGAATAAGGGCTAGTATTAAGACTATTAGGTATGCTATTAATAATGGTGCTTCTGTTATTCTTCTTTCACATTTAGGTAGGGTTAAAACTGATGAAGATAAGAAGTGTAATAGCTTATATCCTGTTTCACTGGCTCTATCTAATATATTAAAAAAAGAAGTATTATTTTCTCCAGAAACTAGAGGTAAAGAACTTAGTAGGATGGTTAGTGAATTGCAAAGTGGAGATATTCTTTTAGTAGAGAATACAAGATTTGAGGATATTGATGGTAATAAGGAATCGAAATGTGATAAGAGACTATCAAAATATTGGGCTAGTCTAGGTGATATCTATATTAATGATGCATATGGGGCATGTCATAGAAACCATGCTTCGGTTACTGGTATTCCTTTATATATACCTAGTGGTATTGGATTTCTTGTCGAAAGAGAAATAAAAAAAATTAATGGTATATTAGAATTAAATACTCATCCTTTTATTACGATACTTGGTGGAAAGAAGATAGAAGATAAAACTAAATTAATTGAATCTTTAGTTAAGATTAGTGATAAATTGATTATAGGAGGGGCAATGTCTTTTACTTTTCTTAAAGTACTTGGATATAATACTGGAAAATGTATTATATCAGAAGATAATCTTTCCTTTTGTAAAAAAATATTAGATAATTATAAGGAAAAGATTATTTTACCTGTTGATTTTGTCTGTGAAGATGCAATTAAGGAAATAGATGAATTTGATGATAATGATATTGGATATGACATAGGCCCCAAAACGATTAGATTATTTGATGGGGAACTCAAAGATGCAAAAAGAGTTATATTAAATGGACCTATGGGGATGTTTGAAGATAGTAGATATGCTAATGGTACTAGAAAGGTATTTAATATTCTTGGAAAGTATAAGATTAAAACTGTTATAGGTGGGGGAGATTCTGCTTCTGCAGTTAATAATCTTGGATTTAATGATTTATTTTATCATGTATCTACAGGTGGCGGAGCTACTATGAAATATTTGGAAGATAGAAAATTAGTAGGAATAGAAGTGATTGAAGATGCAGAAAAGTAAAATTAAAATTTATTTAGTATTTGTAATTGTACTATTTGTATGTGTTTTATTCTTTTCTTTAAAGAATGATTTTAAAGATATATTACATAGTCTTTATAATGTTAATTATATATGGTTATTATTTGGAATAGTATTTGTCTTTTTATCTAAATGTTTGATTGGTTTAACAACTTTTGAACTTGGAAAGAAAGAGAATAAGAAGATAAGTATGTCTAAGATGCAACAGATAGCTCTTATTTATCATTTTTATGCTGGTATTACCCCAAGTGCTATTGGCGGAGAAGCTTTTGAAATATTCTATTTGAAACAAAGTGGTATATCTCTTGGTGGCGCTTCGAATATAACAATGCAAAAGTTTATTCTCTATGAAATAGCACTTATAATTGTAAATACTGTTGCAGTTATAATTAACTTTTTTACGCATATAGTGGTGGATAGTAGTTTTGTTGGTAGTGCAATTACTCTTAATTTTATTGTTAATTTTGTTCTGTTAGGGGGATGCTTTCTTATTACTTATAATAAATGGGTAAAAAATTTTATATTGCAAAAAGGAGTTTTCTTTTTAAATAAAATTAAAATTATAAAAGATGTTAATAAATCAAGGGATAAGATTGATGAATTTATGGTTAACTTTGATGAAGGAGCTAAATCACTTCGTAGCGATAGACATTTATTATGGAAAATCGGAGTGTATAATATTTTTTCATTATTTTTCTTAATGATAGCTGCTTGGCCAATTGCTAGAGCAATGCATATTACTAATATTAGTTTTATTAATTTATTTATTCTTGCTACATATGCTAAAATGATGTGTTCACTAATTGTTACTCCAGGCGCAAGTGGTGCTGCTGAATACTGTTTTATATATTTATTTACTGGTTTGATTGAAGAAAATGATATAATGCCTTATATGCTTATTTGGAGATTTGCTACATATTATGTTCCCCTAGTAGTAGGAGGAATATTGGCTTTATCATGGGAAAGGAGAAAAACTCATGAAGAAACTACTAGTTCTAAATCATAAAATGGGAATGCTTTATGATGAAGTGTATTACTATATAGATAAATTGAATAATATTGATACAGATATGGATATTATTGTGTGCCCATCGGATATATATTTAGAGGCTTTTCTTAATAACTCAGATTATCCAGTTGGCTGTCAAAATGTTCATTATGATATAGATATTAATAATACTGGAGAAATCTCTACGATACAATTAAAGTCTTTGGGGGTTGAATATTGTTTGGTAGGTCATTATGAGAGAGTAAATAAATTTAATGAAATTCCAAGAATTGTAAATGAAAAATTACTTGGAATAGTCGATGCAAATATTTTTCCAATTTTATTTTTTGGTGAGAGCGAGTCTGAAGACTATAAGGAAGCTATTCCTAAAAAGTTAGATGCATATTTAAATGAAGTTGAAAATATTGAATTTATTACTTTTGCTTATGAACCAGAGTATGCTGTAGGTACAGGAATTCTTCCTAGTGTTAGTAGGATAAAAGAAGTAACTGAGTTTATTTCTGGTTATTTGGAAAAAAAATATCATAAAAAGCCGAATTTGTTGTATGGAGGAAGTGTAGATTCTACTAATATTAAAGATATTATTAATATAGATAGTATTAATGGTGTTGTAATTGGGGGCTTATCTTCAAATATAATGGAAGTAGAAAAAATAATTAATATGGTTAAGTAGAGAAGTACGTAAATATTTCTCTATTTTTTTTAAGTCAAGTCTATAATTCGACATATTTTGCTTAAATACTTTAGTACAATAAAAGAGTAAAAGAAAGAAGGGTAAAAAATATGGAAAAAATTAAAGTGCTTATGATTGATGATAATGTTAATCTAGTAGGAATGGTTGAGGATTATTTTGAAGATAGTTCTCGTGTTGAAATTGTAGGAAAAGCATACGATGGCGAAGAAGGACTAGAAATTATAAGGGAGGGAAAGCTTAAATATGATCTTATTATACTTGACTTAATTATGCCTAAAAAGGATGGAATGGGAGTATTAAAAGAATTAAAAAATGATGGTAGAAATGAAAATATCATTATTTGTACTTCTTATAATGCCCCTGAAACTATTAGAAAGGTAAGTGAATATGGAGTTAACTATTATATATTAAAACCTTTTAGTTTAGCTGACTTAGAGGAAAAAATATTAGAGTCTTTTGACGATACTATGAATTCTAAAAGTATTAATTTACTTAGTAGTAATCTCCAGATAAATATTAGTAGGATGCTTCATTCACTTGGGATGCCTTCGCATATTAAGGGTTATCAATATGTAAGGGAAGCTATTTCTATGGTATATAGTAATCCTGAAATAGTAGGTGGTATTACTAAAGAATTATATCCGGAACTTGCTAGTAAGTTTGATACTACTGTATCGAGAGTAGAAAGAGCTATTAGACATGCTATTGAAGTATCTTGGAATAGAGGAGATTGGGACTTAATGGAGGAAGTATTTGGACATAGTGTTGATATAGATAAGGCAAAACCTACTAATTCAGAATTTATTGTGACAGTAGCGGATAAACTTAAATTGGAACAATATGTATAAGGAAATCTTATTGATTTCTTTTTTTGACAAATATTTTTCATTTATTGTTATATAATATAAATGAAAATAAAAATACTTGAAATATTTTCTATTCTATTATAAAATTACATTAGGAGGATAATATGGAAGATATTGAAAAGGAAATAGCTGAAGAAGAAGGTCATGATAATATAGAAATGCTTCATGAAAATAGTGAAAAGGAGAATAAAAGGAAAGAGGATGATAATATCAGATTTAGTAAAATGGGTAGTAATCAAGATAAAAAAAGAAATATTATAATTATAGTTTTCATAGTAATAGCGGTTATTCTTATTGGAGTAATTGGAATTATTACTTTAACTAAAGAAGGTGATAAGTCTAATAATAAAGATGACGATAATACTGAAGAAGTAGTTAAAGAGGATATTAACAAGAAAGTTTCTTATGTTGCTTGTGATGATGCTTCTGGACATCTTAATGTTAGAAATTCGATAGCTGGAGATATAATAGATGGTCTTTCTTGTTTTGAAGAAGTAGAATTGCTTGAAGAGGCAGGAAGTAGTGATATTTGTGATAAATGGTATAGAGTTAATTATCAAAGAAAAGGAAACACTTATACAGGATATGTATGTGGTAAATATGTTAAAGAGTCTATTACTGATGCTACTTCTATTAAAAAAATGAGAGAAGTAATAGATAAAGTTAATAAATATTATGATGATAATCAAGTAATGGTCTACTGTGGTGGAACCACTGATAGTAAAACAATTCAAATAAAAGAGGATGGTCATACTTTTGATGCTCAATATTTAAAATCTGAGTTTAAATCAATAGAGGAACTTAAAAAGTATATTTTAACATTTATGGATGAATCTTTAATTAAAGTTAAATTAGAAGTATCAGATTATAATAATCCTAAGATGTTTGATAACTACTATGAAATAGATGGTAATTTATATTGCAGAAATTATTCTGCTAAAGGATGGCATAATTTATATACTGGTAATTATAATATAGAAGTGGTAAGTGAAACTGAAAATATTATTAATTTGAGAATAGCTTATGAATATTTAGATGAGAACAAAGTAGATGAAAATGGGGGATGCTCTCTTACTAATATTTCTTCTTGTCCTACTTCTTATTTTAAATATGTTATCAAAAATGCCACTTTAAGTAGAAATAATGGTAATTATATAGTTACTAAAATGGAATTCCATGATTAAATAATATAGAAATCTTATTAAAAAGATAAAATCCAATTGAAATATAAAAGAAAAAGAGAAAATAATTAATGAAAACTATTTTTTCTTTTTTTTACCTTATTAATAATTATGGTATTCTAAGTTTTTAGTATTGTTAATATATATGCTGAAGAAGATATATGAACTCTTGTTACAATCAAGGATATTTTTATGAACTTTCCTACTATTATAAAGGAATATTTTATATATTAGAGTATGGAGAGTTAATGATAGTTAAGATGGTTTATAAAAAAATGAAAAATATATCAAAAAATACTTGATATATTTTTATTTTATGATAATATAAATAATCAAGAAAGGAAGCGATGTACCCAATATAATTATTATTATTTTTGGGTACTTTTTTCTTAACTTGGAGGTGCAAGATGGTTGAGACTAATTTACCGATACTGTATTTAAGAGAAGAAGTTTTACTTCCTTTTAATGAGTTGAGGTTAGAGTTTACACTTGATAAAGATAAAGAAATATTAAATATCGCCGAGAAATATCATAATAGTCATTTACTCTTGGTTAATTTAATTGATAGATTAGAAGAAGAACCTGATATTAGTAATTTATCTAAGTATGCTATTTTAGGTAAAATTAAATCTAAAATAGTTCTTCCTAATGGTATAGCAAGAGTAGTTATTTCTGGTATAGATAGAGTAGAAATTATTAATTATATAGAGACAGAAAAAGGTATGTTTGCTTTTGTAATACCTACAAAAGAATATGATTATAATGAAGTTGAAGCTGCTGCTTTAAGAAGAGTATTATATAGAAAATTAGATGAATATATTGATATATCTCCTTATATGTCTAATACTGTTTTAGGTAGAATAACGGATGTTAAAGATATTGGTAAACTATCGGATATTATTGTATCAGAACTTCCACTTGATTATATGGATATGTTTAAGTATGTATCTATTACAAATCCGATGGATAGAATAAGGAAAATTATAGAGGATTTATCTAAGGAAATAGAAACTGTCAAACTTGAAAATGAGATAGAAGATTCTCTTAAAATTAGAATGGAAGAAGAGCAAAGAGAATATATGCTTAAGGAAAAAATTAGGCTTATTAAAGAAGAACTTGGAGAATCAGATTTAAAAGAAGATGATATTAATAAGATAAGAAAGAAAATGGAAGAGAAAGAATTACCTGATAATATTGTTAAGAGGCTTAATGAGGAGTTAGATAGATATTCTCTTACTAGTCCTGCTTCTCCGGAGGTTACGACAATTAGAACATATATTGATTGGCTCCTTAGTCTTCCTTGGAATACTGAATCGAAAGATATTACGGATGTCAAGAAAATAGAAGAAGCACTTGACAGTTCACATTTTGGTCTTGAGTCGGTTAAGAAAAGAATTATTGAGTATATAGCAGTTAAAAAGAAAACTAATTCATCTTCTAGTCCTATTATTTGTTTAGTAGGACCACCAGGGGTTGGTAAAACCTCTCTTGCCAGTAGTATTGCTAAAGCATTAGGCAAAGATTTTGTTAAGGTATCACTTGGGGGTATTAATGATGAAGCTGAAATACTAGGACATAGAAGAACTTATGTTGGTGCTTCTCCTGGTAAGATAATTCAGCAAATGAAAAAAGCTAAGACAATGAATCCCGTATTTTTAATTGATGAAGTCGATAAACTTACGAAAGATTATAAGGGTGATCCAGCTTCTGCTTTACTTGAAATATTGGATAGAGAACAAAATGCTAAATTTTGTGATAATTATATTGAAGAAGAATTTGATTTGTCAAAAGTATTATTTATATTAACCGCTAATAACATTGCTAGTGTACCTGCACCATTACTTGATAGATTAGAAATTATAGAGTTATCTAGTTATACGATATATGAAAAGATTAATATTGCTAAACATTATTTAATTCCTAATTTACTTAATGATTATAAGGTTAAGAATATTAAATTTACAGATGCTGCAATAGAAAGAATTATTACTTCTTATACGAAAGAAGCTGGTGCTAGAGACTTATATAGACAGATTGATTCAATTATTAGAAAAGCTATTATATCAAAGGATAAGAATAAGAAGTGTGAGATATTACAATCTGATGTTGAAGCATTCTTAGGGCCTTCTAAATATAATTTGGCTAGTAATGATGAGAATAATAAAACGGGTATTGTTAATGGACTTGCTTATACTTTATATGGTGGCTCTATTCTTAAGGTAACATGTACTTTATATCCTGGTAAAGGTAATATTACTTTAACTGGTGCTTTAGGAGATGTTATTAAAGAAAGTATTTATATAGCTCTTTCTTATATTAAGGCTAATAGTGTTAAGTTTAAAATAGACTATAAGATATTTGAAGAAAGTGATTTTCACTTTCACATTGAAGAAGGTAGTACTCCTAAAGATGGACCGTCAGCGGGTATTACGATTGTAACTGCTATTCTTAGTTTACTTAAGAATAGGATTATTAGTAATAAGGTATCAATGACAGGAGAAATAACTTTAAGAGGTAAAGTACTTCCCGTAGGAGGTCTTAAAGAAAAACTTATTAGTGCCGTTACTAATGGTATTGATACGGTTTATTTACCACTTGATTCTTCGAAAGATTTAGTAAGTCTTCCTAGTGAAGTAAGAGATAAACTTAATATTATTCTAGTAGAAGATTATGAGGATTTATATAAGAGATTATTTAAATAAAAAATTCTAGATTTATTCTGGAATTTTTTTAATAGGAAATAATAAATATTAAAATAGCTATCTTGACTACTTATTATATAGTCATTATAATAGATAATTACAAAATGGAGAACAGAAAGAGATAGGTGATATAATAAAAAATAAGTTTTTAAATATATAAAATATAAAAGAAAGGAATGAAAAAGTGTTAGATAATAATTTAGAAAAAATTAATAGCAATATTTTTGAAAATATTAAACATATTGATAAAGAAGGTAATGAATATTGGGAAGCAAGAGAATTACAAAAGGTATTAGATTATACGGAATGGAGAAAATTTGAAAATGTTATAAAGAAGTCTATTATTTCGTGTGAGTCAAGTAATAATAGTACTCTAGACCATTTTGTCGGCGCCGACAAAATCGTGAAAGCTGGGGCAACGACAAAAGAGGTAAATGATTATAAATTATCTAGATATGCTTGTTATTTAATTGCTCAGAATGTTGGAAAGCTGATTCGAGAAAGAAAGTTGTAGCTCTTGCTCAGACATATTTTGCTATTCAGACAAGAAAGATGGAACTTCTTGAAAGGGATTATAATAGTCTTACAGAAGATGAGAAAAGACTATATCAAAGGAGTTTAACAAAGAAAGGTAATTATACTTTAAATCAGACTGCTAAAAAGGCTGGGGTAAAGAACTTTGATAAATTTCATAATGCTGGCTATAAAGGGTTATATAACGGGGAAACTGCGGGTGATATAGCTAAAAGAAAAGGATTAAGATATAGGGAGGATATTTTAGATAATATGGGTAGTGATGAACTTGCTGCGAATCTTTTTAGAATATCTCAGACTGAACAAAAGATAAGAAATGATAATGTAGAGGGAGAGAGTAAAGCAAATAATGTCCACTATAAAGTTGGGAAAAAAAATAGAAAGACAATTAAAGAATTAGGTGGTATGATGCCGGAAGATATGCCTACTCCTAATAAGAGTTTAAAAGAACTAGAGAAGGTAAATAAAAAGGAAATTGATATTTAAAAAATTACAGAGAAATTACTCTGTAATTTTGTTTATACGATAAAAGTTAATCGAGGGTTTATTAAACATTCTTAGATTTAATCTGGATAATCCAATACCACTAGATATATATAGATCTGTATCTTTTACTTTATAATAGTTATCATAATATTTTCTACTTCCTTTTGGTAAGAAGAATTTCTTTATATATGGTATATTTATTTGTCCATTATGAGAGTGGCCACTTAGTACTAAGTCTACATTATAATCTTTTACTATTGTATCGATATAGTCTGGTTCATGACATAGTATTATTTTATAATTTATATCTTCATTATCACTAAAGTATTCCATTACTTTAGATATATCTGCTTTATCAAAAGTATAGGTATCTAATCCTCCAATAAATAATTTATCATTATTATTTCCATAAACTATATCATAACTATTTTGAAGTAAGATAAAGTTACTAGAAGAGTATATCTCTTTAAATAGTTCTTCATCTTTTTTATAATCATGATTACCTAAGACAGCATATTTTCCATATTTACTATTTATACTAGATAATTCACTTATTAAATTATTTTTTTCTTTATCATTTAATTTAAAATCTTTATCAATTAGATCTCCAGTAAAGAAGACAATATCAGGATTTATTAAGTTTATTTCATCTACTACTTGTTTTAATGTATTCTTGTTTGCTACTCTTAAATAATGTAAATCACTAAAGTGAACTATTTTTAATCCATTAAATGATTCATCAATATTGGCACTTATACTGTATTCTTTAGTTATTAATCCATCTGTACCTACATATCTTCCATATATTAATAATAGTAAGAAGAATAATAGTACAAAGAATAAAAATCTTATAAACTTTCTCATAATGATACTCCTAATAGATAGATAATAATAGCTAGAGTATTATGCATAGCATGAATAGTTATGGTACTATAGATATTATTTGTTTTATAGTATAAAGTAGCAAATGTTATTCCAAAGGCTCCATATGGTATTAGATATAATAGACTTAATGGACTATTTATATTATTTATAATATGTAGTAGTCCAAATGATAAACCACTTGTTAAGATATATATCCATTTATTAGAAATACAATCTTTAATACTTTTTCGGAAGGCTAATTCTTCGGTAATTGGAGAATATATACAAGTATTAAATAGCATTAATAGGGGACTTATATTTATAAAGTTTCTTACAGATATTTCATTACTAGCTATATTCATATTTAAGATATGGGTTATGATGTAATTACTTATATACATAATAATAAGTCCTATTAACCAATATTTAAATGAAATAAAGAAATTTTTTAAGAAGTTTTTCTTAAAGTAAGATAAATCTTTTGTTATGGTATTTTTATAAATATAGATAAAGATTCCTAATAATATTAGATTAGATACTGAGTAGTAGATTAGATACTCTCTATCAGAAATAATTTCTTTATTTATATTGAATATTAAAAAAAATAATGAACTAAAGGTTAATAAGAGAAATATTATTCCAATACTTTTTAAGATATTTTTTGTTTTATTATTCATACTATCACCAAATATAGTTTATCAAAATTATATAAAAAAGTCTATAAAAGAAAGTAAAAGTATGATATAATTTTTTAGGAGTGGTAGTAAGATGGAAAGAATTGATAAAGTTAATTATTATTTAGACATGGCGGAAGTAGCTTTAGAGAGATCTACATGTATCAGAAGAATGTGGGGAGCTATTATTGTTAAAAATGATGAAATTATATCGACAGGATATAATGGAGCGCCGAGAGGAAGAAAGAATTGCAGCGAAATGCATGAATGTATAAGGGAAAAATTAAATGTTCCTAGAGGAGAAAAGTATGAACTTTGTAGAAGTGTTCATGCTGAACAAAACGCTATTATTAGTGCTGAACGTTCTAAAATGCTTGGTTCAACTTTATACTTAGTTGGTAAGAATTATTCAGATGGTAAATATGTGGAAAAATCTAGCCCTTGTTCTTTATGCAAAAGGATGATTATTAATGCTGGGATTAAGGATATTTATATTAGAGACTCTAAAAAAGAATATAGGCATATTGAAGTAGAAGATTATGTTACTAATGATGAATCAATAATTGGTACTTCTGGATATTAAGATGTTTTTTCGACATCTTTTTCTTTTTCTCTTTTATATAATAGAGAAGAGGTGAGAGATGAAGAATTTATCTATGGTGGTGGATATTGGTAGTACTAGTGTTAAGGGTATTTTAGTAGATGACAATAATAATATTGTATCTAAATATTATTTAAAAATTAAAGATGATTATGTTAGTACTTATGGTAGAGTTATTAATATGCTTAGAAGTAGTATTTCTTTAAATGAATACAGAGTAACTTCTTTTAAACTTACTGGTATTAGGAAAAGATTATTAGAAAGAAGTTTAGGTAAAGAATATTTCATTAGTGAAATTAATTCTTTAGTTAATTATGCTAGTACTAAATATAAAATAGGAACTATTATTGATATTGGTAATAGTTTAAAGATTATTGATTTTAAAAATAGTAAAATTAATAATTATGTTATAGATGATTTTAATTATTATGGTAAAGTTATCGATAAAGTAAAAAATATATTAAATATAGAGGATATTAATATTA
>AUXO016542515.1_pt1 | contig 11466 bp, 9 predicted proteins | sample 768731 | NCBI WGS metagenome assembly AUXO01 (sample SAMN02715735, study PRJNA202380) | gut metagenome | biome: sheep rumen | host: Ovis aries | place: New Zealand: Palmerston North | reverse complement strand
TTTTAATCTCTTCTAAATAAATCTCTAGTATATACTTTAGATTCTACATCATCTAATGATGAATCATATCTATTTGCTATAATAGCATTACTCATTTCTTTAAATTTATTTAAATCAATTAATTCAAGTATTTTTTTACAATCGATGGTTAACTACTATTTTTTAAATTTCTTAAAAAATATGTTTATAAACTTATTCCATATTTCTCTATAAAAAAAGAAAGTAATTAAAATACTTAAAATTATATAAATAATCATCCCAATAAGAACTTCTATTAATAAGGCTGTTATTGTTGGTTGCATGAACGAATCAATTGTTTTAATGACAATATACATAATTAAACCAGCAATAAAAAAAGTTATAATTGACTTTAACATTTCTTTAAAATTGACTTGTTTTCTACAAACTGCAATTTGTAATAACATTCCTAACAATTCAGCAACAATTGTTCCAATGACAGCTCCATAAATTCCAATTATAGGTATTAAAACAATTGAAAGAATTAAATTTGCTACTGATGCAAGACACAAAATAATTGTAAATTGAGTGTCTTTTTTCAGTGGTATTAAAAAAATATTACGAACAACATTTCCAAAACCAACTAAGAAAATAATAGGAGTTAAAGATGCCATTACAGGACCACACTCTGCAAAATTTTCTCCATAATACTGAACAGCTATTAAATCGCTTACACTTATAATTCCAAAAATTGAAGCTGATGATATTAAAGCGGTCGCGTAAAATGCATAAATAGAAAATTGCTGTTGACCTTCTAAATCACCTTCACTCGCAAGCTTACAAGCTCTCGGAAATAAAACTGTTCCTATTACCGCAATAAAAGCATTAGGTATAGCTATAATTCTATTTGAATATTCATAAAAAGCAACATTTTCTTTTGTTGTCATCAAACCCAAGAGAGTTTTATCAAAAACAGAATATAGCGTTGTTGCAATAATCGAAATTGACAGTATAAATAAAGGCTTAATATGTTGAGTACAATCTCTAATAGAAAACTTAATAAATGGGATTGTTTTTATTGCCGATGGAATTAATAAAACATTTCCAATCAAAAGTGTTAAACATTCAAAAAGTGTATATTTAGATAAATCATCCGGACTTTTTACTAAAATCAAAACCATTAAAAAAGTCACAATTCTTATAAATAAATTTTTTACAACTACACTACCAAAGTTTTCAAGTCCATAAAATAACCAAGTTATATCAAACAATGCAGATGCCACATAAATCATCGATAACCAATATATTTCCGTATCATTTTCAACGAAAATAATTATATAAGCAGAATAAAGCATTAACGCAATAATAGAAAATATTAAGTGAACTACATACAAACTCCAAAAATCTTTTCTTAGTTTTTCATCATCATCTCTATCTTTTGCAATTAATCGTTGTCCATGCCTGCTGATTCCTAAATTAGCAAACACTAAAAAATAATATGCGATGCTTATTACATATCCATATGTACCTAAAGCAGAACTACCTAAAGTTCTAGTTAAAATAGGTGATGTAATAAGAGGAAATACTAATATAATAATTTGATATATAATTTGAAATATAAAATTAATTTTAATACTTTGTTTTTTCATTTTATCACTCTAACACAAAATTATTATTTAAAAAATTTATTTATAAGATAACGTAATTTAGCCATAAAATTCAATTTATTGACGAAATTTTTATATTTTTTTCTAATTGAAGTTATGGATTTATTTTCATCTTTAAAATCCTCAATTATCTCATTGAAAAACAAAGGTTTTTTGGGTGACAAATGACTTTGGGATGTAAAATAATCACATCCTCGTTTTACAATACAATCTTTTTTTAAATATTGCAAAGATTCATATCCCATTTTTGTAACTGGAATAATCATTGATACACCCTTTTCGCATTTTGAAAATTCTTTTCCCCAAAAATCGCCCAATCGAATATCTGCAGATGATTTATATTTAAACTGACAATCATAACAATATGGAGAAAGACACAAAGGTGAATTAAAAAAGAAATAAAATGGGTTATCTTTTTCATTAATATAGAATTTTTTTTCAAAACTCTCTATTGACATAATTTTTTTATGCCATCCTTTTGACTTTTCCCTGAAAACAACTGATTTTATATTTCCATATTTTTTCTCAAAATATTCTATACACTTCTTCCATAATAATTGAGTAGGTACACCATGGCATATCAAATCAATAAGGATCAAATTATCTCTTTTATTTCTTTTAATCAAATAGTTATTTAATCCAGCTACTTGACATGGAGTTCCAATAAAAACAATTTTTTGATTTTTATCAACTAAATCATAAATTCTTTTACAATCACTTTGCAAATATTTAGACCCTTGTATCTTACCCAAATCAGCTGAATTAGAAATAGATATATGAGTAACCGAATTTGTTTCAGAATCATAATATGCCCCAAAAACTATATATCCAGCATTTAAAAACGATTCACACAATTCGTAAGCGGCACCTCCCGATGACGAATTAATACATTGTTCTTTTTTGCTAGAAAAGGCAAATACTTCTTTTATTGCATTCAAATCAGTTTCGGCAGAATTTAAAACTGGGCAAACAGTACTACATAAACCACACTCTATGCAAGATGTATTTTTTTTATAATTAAAAAAACCATCTTCATCTTTTTCAACTATAATCGCACTTTTAGGGCATATTTTTTGACATGCCCCACACCCAGTACAAAGAGAGTGACATACACTATGATGCATATTTCTATCAGAAAGGTTCATCAAAGAATTTCTAAGAAAAGATATAGATTCCTGCCTAAAATTATTTAATATCAAATTTGCATTGCAAAAATCACAATTCAAATTTGATATTTTATTGATTCGATCTTGAAATCCAAATTTATTTACTGCACTATAAATTCTTGTATTCTCACTATTAGATCCTTTAAATCGTTCAAATATGGAAAATGGCACATTAAAATTAATCGAAAAAAGCATTCCATGGTAAGAATCTGTGCAAACATAGCTTGCATTTTTCAATAATGAAAGAAATTCATTTGGACCAATGTTTTCCTTGATAATATTTCTTTTTTGTGATACATAAGTTGGTATAATTAAATATGGAATACCTAAATGCTTAGATATTTTTTTTACACTATGAATATATTTTTTATAATTTCCAAGGAAATAGCAAATAATGTATTTTCCTTCTAATTTAATGTTTGATTTATCAGCTAATTCTAACCATTCAGAACTCTCAATCAACAATGTAGGGTCAGCAACATGTACACTATCAACTTTAGCAATACGTTTCACTAAATCAACACCATTATCTTCCCTACATGAAATATATTTAAAATTACTAATTAATTTGCTAGCCATATCTAACTTTGATGATTTTTTAGGATTAGTTACTCCGAAACTAGCAGCATAGCACAACTTTCTTTCAACATTAACGAATGGCAAAAAATAATTATCATCAAATGAATCAGACAAATTCCAGATTTGATCAGATCCGCAAACAAAAACGTCAAAATTTTCATTTAAAGACGCTAAATCTGTAAAATTACTACAAGGTATTGTTTCGATAAAATGCTCGTTTCTAAATTCATCAAACTTTTCTTTTCTCTCATAAAAACCAAAGGGCTTGTACTTCGTCTTGAATAGCAGTGACTTTTTTAGTTTCTTATAAAAAAAATTATTTTTGTCTTCATAATATCTTGATTTAGGTGAATAATTAATAATACTAACATTATTCCCCATTTTTTTTAATGTTTTTTGTAGAGCGTAGCATTGTAAAACACTACCAAAATTATTGTTTTTATACCAAGTCATAAGTGCTATGCTCTTATTCATAACTATACACCTCTTTTAATTCTCTTTTTTAGACTATAAACTAATTTAAACAAAAATTCATAAAATGCTTCAATCAAATAAACACCTTTTTTGCTTTCTAATAGTTCATCAAAATTTGATACATTATTTTTATCACAAAAATCCACTAATTTCATATAATCATCCGGTTTAGAAGACCATTCATTGCAATGACATATAGCAACATTTATTTTGAACCTATTTTTGTTTGAAATACCAAAAGATTTTATAGGAATATTAATAACACCATAACGCTTAAATGGTTTACGTGAAAATCCGTCAATATTATAATTAAACCCATTAGCCCTCAATGCCTTTAAAGTATTCTTATCATATGTATGGGCTGGAGCAAAAAAAACATCAGTAAAAATATCATATTGATTTAGAATTTTTTTGCCTAGTTTAATTTTATTATATTGATTTTCATAAGTATTACCTGCAAATTCAGAATGTTTTCTGCCACATATTAATGTCTTAGGATTATTTTGATCATATAAATGTGTGTATCCATGAAGTGCAATTACCCAACCTTTTCCCTGTAATTCTTTCATTTTTCTCCAAAAATCAGGGTTAATCTCATCTTTTATCAAATCTGAATCTTTGTTAAAGGGAACAATTCCAATTAGAGGCTTTATGTCATACTTATCCATTAAGTATTCAGCTTTTTTAAACTGGCTCCAATCCATAGTTGGACATATATCATCAAACCTTACATAAAATTTTTTTTTCATATAAAATCACTTTTCCTTATTATAAATCATACTATAATTCAAAATTAATTGATTAATCATATTTTCTTCACTATACTTATTAAGATCTTTACTATTTAAATTTACTATTGACTCATCAACAATTGCTTTAATCCATTCACTATTACTAGAATCTAGTGATACCCTAATACAATTTTTATTACAAAAAACTTCTTCTGGAATCCCTGTTGAACCAACACAACGAATACCAGTTGATTGAGCTTCAACAAGTGCAAGAGAAAAACTTTCGGAAAAAGATGTCAAAACAAAAACATCACATAATTTTACAATGTTATGAACATCACTTCGAACCCCTAAAAAATGAACATATTTCTCCAATTTTTTTTGATTAACATATAGTTTTAGATCTTGCATCCTATTATCATCATTACCTCCAATAATCAATAAATGATAATCTTTATCAATATTATGAAGTTCATCAAAAATCTCAATAAGCCTTTCATGATTTTTCACCTTATGTAATCTTCCAACTGTTACAATAAATTTTGAATTAGAAGAAACATTTAGTTCTTGGCACAAATCATCTTTAGTAAATTTCGACGTAATATTCTTTTTAAAATCAACACCATTATTTAATAAATAAACATTATCTGTATTATAATACTTTTTTAAATCAGTATACATTTCATGTGTTAGAGCAAAAAAATTTAAGCCTAGGAATGATAATTTTTTTAATATATTATTCCTTTTCGAACCTATCATCTCAATTTCTCTATTCATTTCAGCATGAAAAGAAAAAATTTTTTTATTATTTTTTATTATATAATCATCCAAAAAATTAGAATAAGCATTAAAATGAATAATATCAATATTATTATCTTTTATAATTTTTCTAAATCGTTTTCTACCAAACAAAAACAAATCAATTTTTCTAATAAATCTTTTAAGAAAAGAATAGCCAGAAATCTTCGAAAGATTAAATATTGGTACCCCGTTTTTCTTTAATTCATCACTATAAAAAGAATTCGTATAAAAATACTCAATAAATATAACATCAATATTGCTTTTTTTTAAACCTCTTAAATATGAAACAACCATATTTTCTGCTCCACCAATAGGTAGAGATAAATATAAAATAGCAATTTTCATATCTTCACCTCATTTGTAATTAGGAAATAAAATTTTGAAAAGATAACTTATCATTCCCAAAACCAATAAAAATTCGATATGATATTATTATCATTGTAAGAATTTCTATATAACATGTAGAACATTGATATAATTAAAACTACATAGATTAACGGTTTCAATTTGATTTTTTCAATAAAATTAGGTAATGAAGTAATTAAAAATACACTGTAATAAAAAACTATTCGATGCAGCATATAAAAGTTTTGTCCACCTAATGAAAAAGTTATAGATAAAACAAGTAAAATTGAATACATATAATATTGGTTATATTCGCTAATAGTGAACCATTGTTTTTTAAAGTTTAAAGCATACAAATATGTGATTAATATCATAGCAAATATTAAATCTTTTACATTAAATGCCGATTCGTTAATAAAATAATCCATGAATATATAATCATTATATTTTGGAAAAATTAATATCAATACATTTAAAATATAATTTTTTAAAATTAAGAAAATTATGCAACTTATGATTGTTATGATTAAAGCCTTACGCTTATCTTTTATTCTTTCAAGTAAAGGAACCATAAAAAAACATATTGATGTCACATGAGATATTAATGCAAAGAAAAAATATAAATAAAATTTTACTTTTTTTCTTCTTTTTAAACACGAATATGCATTAAGAATACATCCAATGGCAAGCCATTCTCTCATCAAATTCAAAGATTGAACAAAAAACATACCTAAAAAAATTATTGTACTTATCATCATGTTTTTAGAATTATCATAAATATATTTTGCAAATAAAAAACTAGTCAAAAAACCTGTTACACCCAAAAATAATTGATACGAATCAGAAAATTTGGAGCATGCCCAAGCTATAATACGTAATCCAACTTCAATGTTTTCTCTTTTGCCTCCAAAAACTCCATATTCTACTACATCTTGATAATAATATTTAACATAATTCCATGTATCTGTTCCAACTGTAAATTTACGTAATCCAATAACTAATCCAACAGCAATTAAAATTATTAGGAAATAAATTTTATTCGACATGTAATTATTCATAATTATCTCGTTATTACCGTAGCACTCTATTTTCGGTTTTTTCATCAGCACTAAACCGCTTATAAACAATACTATAAACAAAATATAATATACAAACATAATCTTCCTCACTAAAAATTTAATTAGCAGTAAAAAACTCAATCTAATTAAATAATGAATCTAAAAAATCAAATTTCTTAGGAAATAAACAATTATAAATTATTTTTTAAAAAGTTATCAAAGGTTCCTACAATATGCATAGGGTTTCCAACGACTACGCTATTAAAAGGAACATCCTTAGAAACAACACAACCGGCGCCGATTATACAATTATCACCAATATTTACTCCAGGAAGAATTATTACATTTGCACCAATCATAACATTATTTCCAATATGAATATCACGCAAATAATACGGAACCTTAATATTTTTTTGAATGTTATTTATTAACGTATCTCTTTGGTCATGATTAATAAATAATACATTTGAAGCAATCAACACATTATCGCCTACATAAATATGTTTGGGATCTTGTGGCATTTTCCAAGGCGTAAATTGAACTTCATTACCTATCGAACCAAATAAATTATGTTTTTTTAAATATTTAGCACGTTTTCGTCCTCTACCAGCAATAATAAGACGAAACGTATGATAAAGTTTTCCTAAACTCATTTTTTTAAACTCCAATAAATTTTTAAAAATTCTTCTAAATGTTTTTGGGGAGAATAATTTAATACACATTTTTTTCTTGCATTTTTACATATATCAGTATAATTCTCATTAAAAAGAAGTTTTATTTTTTCAGCTAATTCTTCTGAATTTTTTGGCGTAAATAAATAACCAGTTTCTCCATCCTTTACAATCTCAGCTAAGCTTCCTATATTAGATGCAATCACTGGTTTCCCATATGAATACGCCTCTAATACTGCATTAGGCATATTTTCATACCAAACAGCAGGAGCTATTATTGCCATGGATTTCTTTATTAAGTCCTCTAACTCCTGTCCTTTTTTAAAGCCAACAAAACATACTTTATCTTCAAGATCATTATCATTTATGATTTGAATTAACATCTTATCAGAAGTATCTTTATCTCCTGTAATTACCAATTTAATATTGAAATCTTTTAAATATTTCATTGATTCAATAGCATATTGAAAACCTTTTTCAGGAGCAAACCTTCCTAGGCATAAAACATAATTGTCATGCTCGTAACAAGGATCTATTTTTGAACAATCAACAAATGTAGGATTAACAAATATTTGATTATCTTTAAAAATTCCATCTTTTATAAGTAATTGTTTAGTGAATTCTGGTGGTGTAATGACAGCATCAACATATTTATATTTGTTATGCTTTCTATTATATCTTAGGGACATAGCTCTAAGTCGTGAAAGAATTCTAGAATTTTTTACACACCTGTGTTTTACACAACTCTTATAGTGACCATTTAAACATTCCTCACAAACATTGCCATCTCTAACCATTGAATACTTTCCACAAATTAATCTAAAATCAGAAATTCTAAGAATAACTTTTATCCCCTCATCGTGAGCTGCCTTAAAAATATCAGTAGTCAATTGTCCTGGGATTAAACAATATAGTAAATCCGCTTTTGTTTCTTTAATCAATTTACGTAAATTTTTATATGCTTGTTTATTATGAAATTCATGATAAACATTTTTTACTAAATAAGATATACTATGATTACTAGAATCGTAATTACCACCTGCATCTTTATCACCAACAAAAAATTTCGAATACTCTGTTTCAGCATTCGTTGGATAGTTTACAGAAAACGGAATAACCTCATGTCCATTTTTTTGTGCTAATTCCATAAATTTAAACATATATCTTTCAGGTCCACCCTGTACATAATATTTATAATGTGCAATTATAATTTTCATTTTATTCACCAGTTATAGTATATCCCTGTGACTTTACATCCTCATTAACAATATCTTCACCAGATTTCGTTTTTAGCATTTCTTTGCTTGCCTCACTTAATCCATTTTGAATTGCCGCATGTAAATCACATGTTGATAATTTATCTAAGTCTTCTTTTGTTACTTTTCCATCTCTATAATCTCTTACGATTTTATTTTCATACATTGAATATTTCTTCTTCTTGAAAAAACGTAAAATCTTATGTCTAAAAACCCACCACATAGGTATTAAAATATACTTTTTCATTGCTGGAGATGCAGAGCCTATCATCCAACATTCTCTACCACAATTACAAACTCTTTTTCTAACTTCATTAGCTTGAGAACCATTCCACAATTCATCCCAAGACATATTATTAAGATTTCCCATTACTTCCTTATTTTTAGTACCATTACATGGCATAACATCACCATATGGGTCAATAAAGAATGTATCAACAGACATATCGCATTTTAAAAGTCTTTTTTGACCATAAATATAATTAATTAATCCATGATTAAAATATGCTCTAAACCATTTTTTAGGACTGTTTGAATTTAATAACTCATTAATAAGATCTTCAAAATTCTTTGCAACCATTGGTCTATCATGAATGATATTTTTTGACTCTACAAAGTAGAAAGAATTATGAAGAGTAGCTGTTGCAAATTCCATTCCTAATTCGTTAGAAATTTTATATAAGGGGACTAAATCAGGAGCATTTTTATCTTGTACAGTCATTCCAAAACCTACATCTGGATGCTTCATTTCAACCAATTTCTTTAATGTTGTATAGCCTCTATTGAAACCATCAGGTAATCCTCTAATTTCATTATTAGTTTGCTCAAGACCTTCAATTGAAATTCTAATACCAAGTGTAGGGAATTTTTCACACATAGAGATAATTCTATCTGTAAAAAAACCATTCGTAGAGATAACAACTCTATCTGTTTTATTATATAATTCTCTGATAATGTCTTCTAAATCTGTTCTAATAAATGGTTCTCCACCAGTAACATTAACAAAATTCATTTTAGGTAATTTTTTAATTGTTTCTACTGTAATTTCTTCATCAGGTCTAGAAGGTGCCTTATATCGATTACACATTGAACAACGTGCATTACATCTATAAGTTACTATTACAGTTCCGTTCAATTTTTTCATATTATTTAATCTCCTCGTACAATTTTAACGTTCTATCTACAACTTCATTCCAATCTATTAGATTATCATTTTCCTGGTAATTCTTTCTATTTTTATTAATATTTATAAGTTGCTCAGCAAGTGAATCTATATTCCCTTTTTCAAAAAAATAACTATTAATTGGGTCAATGTTATTTTCAGAAATATTTGACACAAGACAAACTCTATTATGTCCTAATGCTTCTAATAAACTTAAAGGCATGCCTTCGATATCAGAAGGTAAAACATATAAGAATGCATTACTAAACAGTTCTTCAAAAACTTCACCTTGAACAAAACCAGTAAAAATAATATTAGGATTATTGTCAGCTTTCTTTACCATTTCATCATAGTAATCTTTTGAATGACTATCTCCACCTGCTATAACAAGTTTTTTATCAATATTAGATTTCTTATAGGCATCGATTAAATAATGAAGTCCTTTTTCAGGAACTATTCTTGCTAAAAATAAAATATAATTCTCATTATCTAATCCATATTTATCCTTTATAATATTTGCTTTCTTTAATTCAAATTTTTCAAAACCATTTGGAATTAATATAGGCTCAATACCATATTTTTCCTTAAAATAATCATAATCATTTTTGCATAGTGTTATGAGTTTATCAGAATACTTCACCATTCTTTTTTCAGATTTTACAAGGATTTTTGTACCAAACCCCTTAAATTTTTGCCTTTTCCAATCAATTCCGTGACAAGTACTAATTATTTTTTTTCTAGAAAACCTAGTAAGCCACATAAAAAATGTATTACCAGACGCATGGAAATGCAAAACGTCATATTTACCAAAAAGTCCTTTTAATGTCGCAAAAAAAGAATATACAAGTGCATCAGTAGATTTTTTGTTAATTGTGAAAGTTTTCTTCACACTAACACCATTATAATTCTTATCTATTTTAGTTCCTCTTTTTTTTCTTACAAATACTGTTACATCATTGCCTCTTTCAACCATTCCTGTTGACAATTTTCCAACAACTACATCTATTCCGCCTTCCCTTGACGGAATGCGTTTAGGACCAATCATAGCAATTTTCATAATATAGAATTCACTTCCTTTAATTATCGTGATTTCCTTTTCTACCTAAAACAGCAAAGGCTGAACTGAAAATCAACTTAAAATCAAACCATATTGATGCATGCTTAACATAATATGCATCCATCAAAGCTTTATTTCGATATTTAACATTATCTCTACCATGTATTTGAGAAAAACCAGTAACACCAGGTTTAATATCAAATACTCCAAATTCATTTCTCATATTATTTAAATTTTCTTCAGTAAGAATTATCGGTCTATAAGAAATAATAGACATTTTTCCAATTAAAATATTAAATAATTGTGCAAGCTCATCAATACTTGTTTTCCTAATAAATTTTCCAACTTTAGTAACATATGATTTTCCTTTTTCCATATCTTCAGTAGATAAATTTCTAGGGGCCTCAACTGCCATAGATCTAAATTTCCAACATTTAAATGGTTTAAATCCTTTTCCCATCCTATCTTGTTTGAAAACAACTGGTCCTTTAGAATCTACTTTGATTGCTATTGCAACAATTATAAAAACTAAAGATAATAA
>AUXO013130481.1_pt1 | contig 11467 bp, 8 predicted proteins | sample 768731 | NCBI WGS metagenome assembly AUXO01 (sample SAMN02715735, study PRJNA202380) | gut metagenome | biome: sheep rumen | host: Ovis aries | place: New Zealand: Palmerston North | reverse complement strand
AAAGAAGAAGTAACATTGGAAGGAGATCAGAAGTTAACAGACTTATTCAAGGCCGGCGATGAAATCCAGGCTAAGGTTATCAAGACTGATGACGGCGAAGGCGTTATTACACTTTCCAGAAAGAAACTTGAAGCTAATGCCAACTGGAATGAGATTGTTGAAGCTTATGATTCCAAAGAGATCCTGAATGTTAAGGTCTTAAGACAGGTCAACGGCGGAGTTATAGCTGCCTATAAAGAAGTTACTGGTTTTATTCCTCTTTCACAGCTTTCAGATAAGTACGTTGAGAACGCTGAGGAGTTCATCGGCCAGGATATCGACGTAAGAGTATCCAGAATAGACACCAGAAGAAACAGAGCTGTATTCTCACACAAGGTCATCGCACAGGAAGAGAAGCAGGCAAGACTTGAAGCTATCTGGAATACTTTATCTGAAGGAGATATCGTTGAAGGTAAGGTTATGAGATTCACAGACTACGGTGCTTTCGTAGATCTTGGCGGAATCGACGGACTTCTTCATATTTCCGAAATCTCCTGGGGTAAGCTCAGACATCCTCAGGAAGTGCTCAAGATCGGCGATACCGTTAAGGTCAAGATCTTAAGCATGAATGCTGAAAAAGGCAAGATTTCTCTTGGACTCAAGCAGTGCACACCTGAACCCTGGTCAGTGATCTATGACAACTATCAGGTTGGACAGATCGTTACCGGTAAGGTAGTTCAGATCAAGGATTACGGTGCATTCGTAGAACTTGAACCCGGTCTTGACGGACTTGTTCACATTTCAGAAGTAGCTCACAAGAGAGTAAACGATATCTCAGAAGAGATCAAGGTCGGCGAGACTGTACAAGCCAAGATCCTTGAGATCGATACAGAGAGAAAGAGAATCAGCTTATCCATCAAGCAGACCAAGGAACCTGAAGAAGAAGTTCCTGCTGAGGTTGAGGAAGCTGAGGAGATCGTTGAAGAAGCAGCTGCTGATACTGCTGAAGAGTAAAGATCAAATTGTATCAAAAAAGGCCCGATTCACATTGGGTCTTTTTTAGTGCAATTTTATATTTTGGAACAGCAGAAGATCATAACTGTTCGGGTTTGTTTACCTGTCTGAAGGACTTGGTGAAAAGGATAATCACAGCGAACATCTCAAGTCTTCCTACTATCATAAGGAAGGAAAGATAAAAAAGAGAGAAGTTGCTGAACATTCCATAGAAGCCCGAAACGCCGGGGCCGCCCAGTGCGATACCGGTGTTGGTGAAGGTTCCGATAGCAGTGGTAAGAGTCGTTTCCATGTCCAGATTATTCAGTCCGAGCACTATACAGGAGAAGAAAAGCACTACGAAATAGAGAAGTATATGTGCCGTGATCTCGCCGACTCTTTCAGCGGAGATCGCTTTTCCTGATATCTTGACTGCTTTGACCGCATTAGGATGGATCTGCTTGAAGATACTTCTGCCTATCAGCTTAAAAAGAACTGCTACCCTTATAACCTTAAGGGATCCCGAAGTGGACATTGAGCATCCGCCGATCAGGAGAAGTGTGAAAAGCACGACTACTGTAAAAGTAGGCCATTCCGCATAATCGCAGACGAAGTATCCTGAGGTAGAGATAAAGGATATTACCTGTGAGATGCTGTCCTTGAATGCGAGGAATGCGTTGGTATATATCTTTTCGTGCAGAAGATCAAAGGTAATAAGTATAGTAGCGATAATTATTATCAGCCAGAAGGCCCTTACTTCGGCATTGCCGATAAGGGCTTTTTTTCTGCCGTTTATCATGTAGTAGTAGAGCGTATAGTTCATGGAGGAGAGCAGGGTGAAGATAATTATCACCGCCCTTATATAAACGGTCGAAAAGGCCTGGGCGTTTGCATTAGTTACAAGCAGTCCTCCTGTACTGATGCTGGAACAGGTATTGATGAAAGCATCAAAAGGAGAAAGCGGACCTGCCGCCAGTAAAATGAATTCCACGATACTGAACAGAGAGTAGGTTACATAAAGGAATCTTCCGGTGGAGGAGAATTTTCCTCCGACCTTTTCGATGGAAGGTCCTGTGGTCTCTGTGGAGGCGATGCTCTGCCCGCCGATACCGAGTGCGGGAAGTACGGATACTACGAGAACGAGTATACCCATTCCGCCTACCCAGTTTGAGATGGCTCTCCATGCTATCAATCCCTTAGGCATAGTATCCAGATCCATTACGGTACAGCCCGTAGTGGTAAAGCCTGCAGTAGCTTCGAAAAGAGATTGAATGAAGGTGTAGTCGTTACCCGCGAAGAAAAACGGGAGTGAACCCAGAAGTGAGCAATAGACCCAGCATAAGGTGGAAACGAAAAAGCCTTCATATGTCTTAAGCTTGAACTTGTGAGATTTAAGTCTGGAAAGAAGGAAGGAACCTATGAAGATATAGATCAAAGATACAGAAAACAGGGAGGTGGTCGTCTCATAGCTGTCCAACTTTGCAGAGATAAAGATGCACGGCAAAAGAGCCAATCCTACGATCAGCGTCAGCATGCCTATTATTTTGAAAAAAACTTTATCTCTTAATATTCGCATATCTTAAAAATCAGCTCCTGTCGGGATTCCAGTAATACTTTGAAAATAAAACAAGAACGGTATATATCTCAAGCCTTCCCGCTATCATGAGGAAGGAGCATATAAGTTTCGAGAAGGAATTTAGCATACTGTAATTAAATGCAGGTCCTATGAGACCGAACCCCGGACCGATATTTCCGAGGCAGGAAGCGGCACATGAGAAACTTGTCATGAATCCCAGTCCGTTTATCGATATCAGAAGGGTGCCTATTATTACCGTAGCCATGTAAATGAACACGAAGCCGGTGGCCTTGATGGCGATATCGGAAGATATCTCATGTTCATTTATTGTTATCTTGCTTACACGATAGGGATGGATCCTCATCGAGAAACTTCTCTTGATGAGCTTCAGGCAGATCAGTATACGCGATACCTTGATACCGCCTGCGGTGGATGATGCACAGCCACCTATAAAGAAGAAGCAGAAAAGTATCATCCTTGAAGTGGTGGGCCAGTTATCGTAGTTGCCGAAGGTGAAGCCTGTTGTTGTATTTACCGATACTACGTGGAAGAAAGAATCCAACAGATTATATCCTATACTCTCGCCTGTCCTGAACCAGCAGTTGACTGCAAAGATAAGAAGAGCGCCGACTGCCATCACAATGGTGTAGAATCTGAGTTCCTGATCCTTAAGGAATACCTTGATGCCCTGGCGTCTGAATCTGTAGTAAAGATTGAAATTGACGCCTGCGATATACATAAAGACTATCAGTATGATCTTGACCTGAACAGAGAAACCGGATGCATTATCGTTGTAATTTGTGAATCCGCCTGTTGCGATTGTGCTGAATGCAGTAGTTATGGAGTCGAGCCAGCTCATATCCGATATTTTCAGAAGAAGGATGAGAACAGCGGAAAGGATCATATATATCAGATAAAGCTCCTTTGCTGTATCTGCGAACTTGGCAGTAAATTTGCCTTTATCAGGTCCCGGAGTTTCCGAATAGGCTGCGAGCTGTCCTCTGATTCCCCATGAAGGGATTATGGCAGCAAAAAGAACCACTATTCCCATACCTCCGAGCCAGTGGGTGAGGCTTCGAATGAGAAGTACGTATCCGGGTACGGACGAAAGATCGGTTATCACGGTAGCTCCCGTAGTCGTAAAGCCGGATGAGGATTCGAAAAATGCATCTATGAAGTTATCGAAAGTGCCGCTTATCAGATAGAAAAGGGCACCTAATACACAAGCCGCAAGCCATACCAGGGTGACGATAAGCTGACCGGTCCTGGTGCTGATGGCTTTTTTGTTTTTCTTCATTAAGATGTTTTAACTCCTGCGAATGATTTTTTTGTTGGAGAAAAGGGCTTCAAGTTCGGGAAGGTCTGAAAGAAGGCAGAATACGGTCACTCTGTCGTCTTCAAGTATTGCATCTTCACCGCCGGGGATATATACCTGGTTGCCTCTGTGGATAGCAGTGAAAAGTACACCTTCAGGAAGAGAAAGATCTTTCAGTTTCTTTCCTGTGATCTTCATTTCCTTGGAAGCGATGAATTCCAGGATCTCAGCCTGACCCTGAATGAGAAGAGAGCTGATGACGAGCTTGTCTCCCTGTATGTATCTGAGGATGGAACTGGTGATGATGTCAAGCGGATTAAGGGCCATGTCAACACCCATGCTTTCGATCAGTTCCTTGTAACCGTCATGGCTGACCTTGGAGATAACGTCTTCTATACCTCTGTGTTTTGCGAGGAGGGCAAGAAGCAGATTCTCTTCGTCGAAACCGGTAGCGGTAACGACGGCGTCCATGTTATCGATGTTCTCTTCATCCAGGAAGGTGCCGTCAGTGGCATCACCGCAGAGGATCATGACGCCTTCCAGCTGAGTGGAAAGGTAGTAGCAGCGCTGCTTATCCTTTTCGATAAGTTTAACGGAGATACCGAAATCAGCCAGTTTGGATGCGAGATAGAAACCGGTCTTTCCTCCGCCTATGATCATGACTTTCTGAAGATCGGTATATTTGCCTTTTTCATAGACTTTTTTGTGGAGCGTGGATATCTCATGGCGCTCGCCTGTAAGGTAGATGTAATCGTTCTCCTCTATAACTGTATCGCCGTGAGGAATGATGATCTTGCCGTTTCTGGAGATCGCTGCCACGAGCATATTGGGAAGTTCGGCAGAAACATCGCGCATGTTCATTCCTATGAGACTTCTGTATTTTTTTACCTTGAACTGAACGAGAGCAACTCTTCCGCTGGTAAAGATGCCGTTCGTAAGGGTGTATTTCTCAACAAGGTACTTGTAGATCTCATTGGTTATGGCAAGGTCGGGGTTGACGGTATAGTCGATGGAGAAGAACTCCTTGATGGAACCCATGTGGTTCATGTATTCAGGGTCTCTTACTCTGGCAATGACTTTTTTGCAGCCGATGGATTTAGCCAGTGTGGAAATGACTATATTGGTCTCATCGGAATCCGTGCAGGCGATGAGGAAGTCACAGCTTCCGACACCGTTTTCCCTAAGGAAAGAAAGGGACTTGCCGTTTCCTGAAACGGTCATTACATCATAAAACTGTGATACCTTATGCAGGACCTCGTTTCTGTCATCCATTACGGTTATGGAGTGGCTGCTGCCTGAAAGGGCGGCGATTAGTTTCATACCGAGTTTACCTGCACCTACGATAACGATCTTCATGTTATTCCTCCGGAAAAATACTTAAATTACTCATATTTTCACAAATTACTATTATATTACAAATGATTTTTTATTACAAGATATTACGGAAATTAAAGAGGTATGGTTTTGGACAGAAAACTGCTTGGATACAAGGGTGAAGAACTGGCATGTTATGTTATGAAAGAGAGAGGCTATGAGATCATTGCCAGAAACTACATAACGAAACTCGGAGAGATCGATATCATAGCTTACAAAGACGGAGTACTGGTATTCTGCGAGGTAAAGACAAGGCTTGCAGGCCCATACGGGGATGGCAGGGAAGCTGTGAATATCAGGAAACAGAGTAAAATCAGAAAATGTGCCGAGATATTCATGATGTCGACAGGCATATCTTATGATTATTGCGAGTTCCACGTGATCGAGATAACGATAGAGCATCTGGGCAACTGTTTTTAGGAGGTGATTCGATGCTTGCGATAACAAAGACTGCAGCTCTTATGGGAATAGACGGAGCAGCTGTAACTGTGGAAGCGGATTCCTCAAGGGGGCTTCCGGCTTTTCAGGTAGTAGGAATGGGCGATGCGGGAGTAAAGGAGGCAGGAGACAGAGTCAAGACTGCCGTTATAAACTGCGGATACGAATATCCTAAAGGACGGATAACGATAAATCTTTATCCTGCCTGGATAAGAAAGAAGGGAAGCCATTTCGACTTTCCCATCGCCATGGCGATACTGGTATTATCGGGTGTGCTCAAGCAGGAACATCTCGAAGGCAAGGCTTTTATAGGGGAGCTCACGCTTGAAGGGAGACTGGTCCCGGTGAGAGGTATACTTCCGATGATGAGAGGTCTGCCCGATGATATAAAAGAAGTCTACGTTCCGTTAGGCAATATGAGAGAGGCGTATCTTTCATCCGGAGAAAGGAATATAAGAGTGATGGGTATAGGTTCTCTGTCAGATGCTGTTGATCACTTCAGGAAGGGTACGGGAGAATTCTATACAGAGGAGACTATACAGGGAACAACAAAAAACGCAATGCCGGATTTCAGAGATGTCAAAGGACAGCGAAGTGCCAAAGAAGCGATAGTTACGGCGATAGCAGGAGGCCACGGACTCCTGATGATGGGACCGCCGGGGACGGGAAAGTCCATGCTCGCAAGAAGGATACCGACGATACTGCCTGAAATGACTAAAGAGGAACAGCTTGAGACATCTGTGATATATTCGGTCACGGGAGGTCTGAGCGACAAGATGCCTGTGATCACTGAAAGACCGTTCAGAAAACTCCCCGAAAGGGTGACGGAAGCAGCGATCCTGGGAGGAGGAAAGGATCCCGTTCCGGGAGAAGTTTCAAAGGCGCATAACGGAGTCCTTTTTATAGATGAATTCCTCGAACATCCGCGTGAAATAATAGAGTGCCTGAGACAGCCGATGGAAGAAAAGAGCGTGCTGCTGGTAAGAAAGGGAGAAAGGTTCGTCTTTCCTGCGGATTTTTTGCTGGTAGGTGCGTCGAATCCCTGTAAATGCGGATATTTCGGAGACAGGGAGATAATGTGTACCTGCACCCAGTCGGAGATAGACAGGTACAGATCCAGGCTGTCCGGTCCTATGACTGACAGGATAGACATATGCATCGAACTTCCGAGAATAGATTACGCAAGCTTAAGAAGTGAAGACACGCAGTCAACGAATGAAATGAAGGAACTGGTCGTGAAAGCGATGGAAATACAGAAAGAAAGATTCAAGGGAACAGGGATAAGATACAATTCGGCGATGAATGAAGCCATGGTCAGGGAGTTTTGCCCGTTGGGAAGAAGCGAAGAAATGCTCATGGAAAGAGCCTACTCGAGATACAGCCTGAGTCCGAGAAAGTATTTCAGGGTGCTGAAACTCGCAAGGACCATCGCAGACGTAAGAGAGAAGGAAAACATAGATGAGAGAGCGATCAGCTCGGCCCTGGCATATACAAGATTCATGAATGATAAGGATGACAGTATTTAAAGGAGAATGATCATGACGGATACAGGAAAAATAGTATATATTCCGGCGGAGTGTGAAAATTTTCCGGAAAGGCTCATGTTTGAGAACGAGCCGCTCAAGGGTATATACTGTAAGGGAAATGCAGAACTTCTGAAAAAGAGGAGCATTGCGATCGTCGGCTCCAGAAAATGCAGCGAATACGGCAAACGGGTAGCTATGAAGATTGCTCAGGAAGCAGTTTCAAACGGATTCTGTGTAGTCAGCGGCATGGCTATAGGAATAGACAATTTCGCTCATCAGGGAGCGCTTCAGGCAGGCGGTAATACCATAGCGGTGCTGGGGACCGGTGCTGATATCTGCTATCCACCGCAGCATAGGAAACTTTACGGAGAGATATGTTCCAGAGGTCTGATAGTTACTGAATACCCGCCCGGAACAGAAGCTATGCCTTACAGGTTCCCTCAGAGGAATCGTATAATCGCGGGCCTTTCGGAGGCTGTAGTGGTTGTAGAAGCAAGATCGGGAAGCGGCTCTCTCATAACAGCAGAACTGGCTGATTCACAGAATAAGCCGGTTTTTGCCGTTCCCGGAAATATCACGAGCCAGTACAGTCTGGGAACTAACCGCCTGATAACAGAAGGCGCACTGGCCGTAGCTGTCATAGACGACATATTCAGATACCTGGGCGTGGAACCCGGTTTAAGTGAAGAGGAACTGGCTGAACTCGGCGAAGATGAGAGGAAGATATACGAACTTGTAAAAGCCGAAGGAGAGCTTTTCATGGATGAAATATGCGCAAGACTTGATATCGATCCTTTCCTGGCAAACAGCGTGACAGCCATCCTCGAGATAAAGGGTTTCGTTACCTTCAGCATGGGGAGAGTGATGCCTGCCAGGTTCTGAGCCTGTGCCCGAAAATAAAAATAGTCTTGCAAATTGTATTTTTTTCTTCTATTATATAGCCTTGTAGGAATATGTATTATTTCGGAGGTATCATGGCAAAGACACTTGTTATAGTAGAATCGCCCTCTAAAGCCAAGACGATCGGCAAATATCTGGGCAGCACATATAAGGTTATCGCTTCTGTAGGTCACGTAAGAGATCTTCCCAAAAGCAAGATGGGAATCAATATAGAGAATGACTTTGAGCCTGAATATATCCAGATCAGGGGAAAAGGCGAACTGATAAAGGAACTCAAGAAGGAAGCTCAGGAAGCTTCAAAGGTATATCTCGCTACCGACCCGGACCGTGAAGGAGAGGCGATCTCATGGCACCTGTGCCATATCCTCGGACTGGATCCCAAAGAACCGGTAAGAGTCACCTTCAATGAGATCACAAAGGATACCGTGAAGGCAGCTATCAAACAGCCCAGACCCATCGACCTGAGCCTTGTTGATGCACAGCAGGCGAGACGCGTTCTGGACAGGCTCGTCGGCTATGAAATAAGCCCCATTCTCTGGAGAAAGGTCAGAAAGGGACTGTCTGCAGGAAGAGTGCAGTCAGCGACTCTCAAGATCATCTGCGACAGGGAGAGGGAAATAGAAGCTTTTGTTCCCAAGGAATACTGGAATATCACGGTGGACTTTGAGAATGAGAAGCCTTTCAGCGGCAAGGTCACCGAGTATAAGGGAGAAAAGCTCATCCTTTCGTCCGAAGAAGAGACAAAAAAAGCAGTAAATGATCTGGAGCAGGGCACATATAAGGTGTCTTCCGTGACTAACAAAGAAAGGATAGCTAAGGCATTTGCTCCTTTTACAACGAGTTCAATGCAGCAGGATGCATCGAACAAACTGGGATTCACGACTAAAAAGACGATGTCAGTGGCCCAGAAGCTTTACGAGGGTATCAATGTTCCGGGAAGAGGCACTATGGGTCTCATCACTTACATGAGAACCGACTCTGTAAGGATTTCGGATGAGGCCAGAAAAGCATGCTATGCATACATAACCGAAAACATCGGAAAAGAATATACCGCATATAACGTATACCAGAATAAGAAAAAGGATATCCAGGATGCTCATGAGGCTATCAGACCTGCGAACGTTTTCGTTGATCCCGAGGAGATCAGGGATGTGGATAAAGACCTCTACAGACTCTACAAACTCGTGTGGGAAAGATTCGTCGCAAGCCAGATGGCGCCTGCAAGGTTCGACACCACTCAGGTAAACATCGAAAACGGAGACTATACGCTCAAGGCGTACGGATCCATCAGGACCTTCCAGGGATATCAGAAGATATACGCTTCAGGCAGGGATGAGGATAAAGATAAAGCGCTTCCGCCTCTTAAGGAAGGGGACGTACTCACTGCAAAGGAAGTGAACACAGAACAGAAATTCACTGAACCTCCGCAGAGATTCACCGAAGCCTCTCTTGTAAGAGAGATGGAGGAAAAGAACATAGGAAGACCATCCACTTACGCGCCCACTATCTCAAACCTTATGGACAGGGATTACGTCGAAAGACCTCCAAGAACCAAGATAATCAAGCCTACAGAGCTAGGGTTTACAGTAACAGGTTTTATGGAAAACCACTTCAAGGATATAGTGGATCTCAATTTTACGTCAGAAATGGAGGACCGTCTCGATGGAGTGGAGTCCAGCAGCACAGACTGGAAGCAGATACTGAGAGACTTCTACGGTCCATTCAAAAAAGAACTCGACGAGGCTTCGAATGTGGAGAGGATCAAGCAGAAGGAAGTGCCTGCTGTGGATGACGACGGCAATGAGGTGATCTGCGAAAAATGCGGAAAACCCATGCTCATAAAGACAGGACGTTTCGGACAGTTCATGGCATGCTCAGGTTTCCCTGAATGCAGGAACACTAAACCTATTATAAAGAACGTCGGGGTCAAATGTCCTGAATGCGGAGGAGACATCGTTCAGAAGAGGGGAAAGAGCGGAAAACTGTTCTACGGATGCTCCAATTACCCTAAATGCAACGTATCCTTCTGGGATAAACCGGTCAACAGGAAATGCCCGGTGTGCGGTAAGCTTTTAGTCGAAAAACATAAAAAGAACACAAAATATGCATGTTCCGATGTAAAATGTAAGTATACAGAGTAATAATTGGGAGGAAATGTCATTTATGGATAACAAGATACAATTTCATGCTACTACTATTTGCGCTGTAAGGCGCGGACCTGATGACATAGCTATAGGCGGTGACGGACAGGTCACCATGGGCGAGCATGCCATTATGAAGAATGGTGCGAAAAAGGTAAGAAAGATCTACAAGGGTCAGGTCCTTTCAGGATTCGCGGGTTCAGTTGCTGATGCCTTTGCTCTTACAGAAAAGTTTGAGAGCAAGCTGGAGGAACACTCCGGAAATCTTAAGAAGGCCGCTGTTGAACTTGCTCAGATGTGGAGATCTGACAGAGGTATGAGAAACCTTGAGGCACTCATGATCGTTATGGACAGGGAGAACCTTCTGGTTATTTCCGGCAACGGGGAAGTCATAGAACCCGATCAGCCCTTCGTTGCTATCGGCTCAGGCGGAAACTTCGCATATTCCGCTGCAAATGCTTTGTATAATCACACGGATATGAAAGCTGAAGATATCGTCAGAGAATCTCTTAAGATAGCAAGCTCCATCTGCGTATATACAAACGACAACATCACTGTGCTCAAGCTTGATGAAGAAGGAGGCGAGATCGATGGCTAACAAATTATATAATATGACACCTAAGGAGATCGTTTCTGAACTCGACAAGTATATTATAGGACAGGGTGAAGCCAAGAAATCCGTTGCTATCGCTCTCAGAAACAGATACAGAAGATCTCTCCTTTCAGAGGAATTAAGAGAAGAGATCACACCTAAGAACATCCTTATGATGGGACCCACCGGCTGCGGAAAGACCGAGATCGCAAGACGTCTCGCCAAGCTCATGGACGCTCCCTTCGTAAAGGTCGAAGCTACCAAGTTCACCGAGGTAGGCTACGTAGGAAGAGACGTTGATTCCATGGTAAGGGATCTGGTTGAAGCTTCTCTCAGAGTCACCAAGCAGTCAAAGCTTGAGGAAAAATATGAGGTGGCGGATCAGATCGCTGAAGAGAAGATAGTCGAAGCTATCATCCCCGGCAAGAAGAAAAACATCAACGAGAAAAAGAGTCCTTTCGATTTCATTATGAATTCCGGAGGATATCAGAGCCAGAAACAGCAGTATCTGGATCAGCAGGAAAAGGAAAACGCCAAGGAAGACAGAGACGTGGAATATGCGAGAGAGCAGGTAAGGGAACAGCTCAGAAAGGGACTCCTCGAAGATCAGTACATCGAGATAGAGGTAGTTGC
>AUXO011179962.1_pt1 | contig 11468 bp, 6 predicted proteins | sample 768731 | NCBI WGS metagenome assembly AUXO01 (sample SAMN02715735, study PRJNA202380) | gut metagenome | biome: sheep rumen | host: Ovis aries | place: New Zealand: Palmerston North | reverse complement strand
ACTCATGCATGAGTTCCTTTTAATCCTTTTCCTTTGAATCCTTTTTCCTTTTATTCATATTTATATAAAATCACCACCGTCATAGACGATAGTGAAGTCATATCTTTTGGTTTTATTTATTATTTATAATGTTGTCCTTCTATATAACACTCTAAGATTAACGGTTACTTTAGCTTGTGAAGATGCATGATTTCTTACGGTAGCATTTAGCGTAGTTGAACCCCAATAATTTGTTACGACACAAGAAGGTGAATTTGCACCAGAAGTTGTATTCGTGGTATCTATTCTCCATCCAACTATTGCAACAAAGGAGAATCCTGTCGGTGCTGTAGCAGTCATTGTAACAGTAGAGGCAGTGTTAGCACTAATAGAAACATTGGCCTTGCTAAACTCTTCAACCCTAACCATATCCAAGATATGGCTAAGACCTAAAGCACTTCTCCAAACATCTGGTGACGATATGGAAACACTATTATTTCCAGAACTGTCAATTCCAAGCCTTATAGTGTTATATTTATTCGTTTCGTCAACACTCCTATAAGCTGCTATACTTACTCCAATTTTATCATCATTGGAATAATAATAGGAGATATCACCCATTCGTGTCCCATTTTTATCGGCAAGGCAAAAAGCTATGTTTGAGTTTGTAGAACTCGGCGTAGTACCTACAGTGAGATTTGGATTATAAGATACTACTTTTCCATTCCAGTCAACAGTAAGAGCATTAGAACGAGACGCACTATTATTATCTGTACCATTTCCGATTATAAAAGCATAATCTCCAGAATCGAATATAGTGTTCGTGCTATGGTTTGCGTTATATTTTCCAATAACTGTCTGATAATCTCTTGTAGCTTTGGTATATGCTCCACTAGTGTGAGAACCATAGCCGTCCGCTCTTGTATAATAACCCTCTGCATGACTATAAGCACTAGCAGCAACGGTATACCACCCTTCAGAATGAGTACCGTTACCATATGATTTTGTACCCCAGCCTTCGGCGTGTCCAGCACCACCATTATAAGCATGGCAATCATAGCCTTCTGCATGATTGGCAAATCCGTGAGCCGCTGAGTCACATCCCTCTGCATGACTATAACCACCCTCTGCGATAGTCTTAAATCCTTCAGCATGACTACAGCTGTTCAATGCTTCTGTATAATACCCTTCTGCATGGCTATATTCCCCAGTTGATTTAGAATGAAGACCACTTGAAAAACTTGCAACACCTGATGCTTCTGTAAATTTACCAACTGCAAAAGCGTATGAGCCATTTGTTTCACCGTCTTTAGAAAAACACACAGAAAAAACCCCGTCTGACCTAGAAGTGCTTCTATCTCCATATCTAAAATTGTATATGCCAGACGTGGTAGTATAAGCAAGTTTAATAATTTTATTAGTAACAAGACTTGTTTTTGTCAACCAAACTCTTCCAATTATTTTGCCATAAAGTTCAACATGAGAAATTGAAGAATACTCTAGTTCAACATCATCTTCGTCAAACACTTTGACATCATAGTTTTCGTCAATATCACAAGAAGCATCAGCATAATAACTTGGGGTATGGTCATGGTCTACCTCAGTCACAACGATATCTGGCTTAGACGTTGTAAAAACATACATTCCATTAACTCTCATATCGCCGATTTTAAAATACACATTATCATCTTTGTCCGTTAGACTCATAGACTGCCCATCAATTTTTACTCTTGGAGCATTATCTTCACCAATCGTAACAGTGCTTGTGTTTCTATCAAACCTTAACCAACCCGTCCGCAAATCGATTGTACTATTTTCATAAATCAAGTGATTACTAGAACTAGAACTTCCGACATGAAGAGCTGTAGCATTAACCGCTCCCGAAATATTAACATCATTAGCATACAAAGTACCCGTTTTAGTCACACCAAAATTAGCACCCGAAGTAAATGTCCAACCAGAGATAGAGTCAGAACCACCAATTGCTTTTGCAGTAGAAGAACCAGTGCTTATCATTGAACTGTTCTCCGTACCAAAAATGCCGTTATACAAACTTATTGAATCAATTTTCCAATTACCAATTTTTCCAGTACCATCATTCTTGAAATATGTTAAAGCTTGTTTGCCAAATGAGATATAAGTATCATCTATAAAAATACCGTCTGCATTTGTGTTATAAGCGGAATGAGTACCAGTATATAATTTATCTGAAGCAATCGTAAAATTAGCGATTTTTCCTTCGTTGGCAATAATAGCACCCTCGAAATAACCGTTATATGTATAAACGCCCCATTGAGCGGACAACGTCTCACCGTTATAAGTGATTCCATTTAAATTACCAATCCTAAAAACAGGCTGTGTATAACTTGAAGCGGTTGTGCCACCATACATATCAATGTAACTAGAATTGTTCGTACCATAAGCTGTCATCCTAATACCAACAGGAGACAAAGTTCCGCTATTAGATATTTCGTATAACACAATGGTAGAATCATCTGCTTCGTATGTACCGTTTGCTAAGTTTGTCGTGTTGTCCAAAGTAACATCAACAACTAAAGTGCCAGCAGTGGTGTTCATATTATTAACGATAGTTCCTTCAATATTTGAATTTAAAGTACCACTAACCGTAAAGGTTACTCTTACTTTACTTCCTGCATACCATCTACAACCGCCGAATTCGTCCGAATTAATCTGCGAAGAATCGGAAAATGTTAATCGACAAGTTTTTGCCGTCGTATTTAAACTAGCGATGGTAACTGTCCCACTAGAAGATATCTTGATAGTCGGGGCAACCATAAAATCATTTGCTAGGTTAGCTACGTTGGAAATATCCCACTTAGATGATTTTAGTACGTTGTTTACTGTAAGGTTGTCTGCGGTTGCAGTTGAAGCTTTTAAGGTTGTAATATTGCCCGTGGTTATTGTTGATGTGGTTGAATTTAAATTTTTTATATAAACTGTACCACCATCATTGTTAATCCAAAGGTCTCCAACGCTAGTACCATTAGTTTTGGCTTGTATTTCATCAAGGTCTATTTCAATATGCTTACCAGTAGCAGTGCCACCAATAATCAGAGCGGGCGAATTATTAGCTGTGCCTGATACATCCGTTGTTTTGGTAAGTGTTAAAGTGCCAGCGATGGTAGTAGCACCAGTTACCCCCAAAGTGCCACCAATTGTGGCGTTTCCAGTAGTAGACAATGAGGCAACAGTCATTATATCTGATACTGACAAATCATTAAAATAAGCCTTATTCAGACATCGTAAACTTCCGTTTATTAAAGTATTACCCAAATAAGCCATAAGTTATAAGTCATCTCCCTTCTAAAAAGAAGAGAGTTTACTCATCTTCTTTTTCATCTTTTTCAAACATACTAATCATGTCAACATCATCCATTGTGATGCCAGTTCCTTCAGCTTTCTCCACAAAATCGTCAAGGTCAATCGGAGTGTAAGTAATCTCGTTCATTTCACGCAGGATTTCTTCAAGCTGAGAATTAAGATTGTCTTCATATTTCTTATACTCGTCCATGTATTCCTCAGTGATTCTAAGCATCTCGACATCTTCGCCGTTCTCATTTTTCTGTGTGTATTTCTCACACTTGCCGTTACCTTCAACAAACCAATCTTCATTACGCTTGGTGATTAAGTCATTGCGGAATTCCTCGAAGTCTTTCGCACACTTATCAGGTTCCTTTGCGTTTTTGCGAAGTGTCCACTGAAGTTTCAGCGGGAGAGAAGAGAAGCGGGTTTTTGTTTCTTCTCTGTTGTAGTAAGCCATAAAGTTAACTGCCTGAATTGTCATGATATTTTTCTTTGCCATAATTTTTTCCTTCCTTTTATTCGTGAGATTTATAAAACATTTTTATAAATAAATTGTCTTGTTAAGTAAAAAACTTCTATAATACGGTCTTTCTCCTAAACCAAACCGCCATTGGAGATAATCCATCAACGGTATTCCCCAAGAACAGATAAAAAGCCATGCTAAAATAAAAATCAAATTAACTTGGTCATCAAGAAAATGCAGAGTAAACGGCATATTCCGATAGTCCCAAATAGTGTAGTTGCTATTAAAAATAATTCCAAAAATATACTCAAAAACCGTACAAATGAATGTGCCACAAAATAACTGATATTCATAATAGTCATTTATTTCTAAAATTGTGTCATTAAGAATCATTAAAAGTTGCGACACAATAAAAGCGAGTAAAAACATTGTGGGATGCGAGTATCCTCTGAAAATGTACTCACATCCCACATAAATACAACCACCAAATGTGCCGATGCATATCATCTTGATAAGACGATTTTTGATTGCTGTAAGATTATTCTGTTTCATTTTATATCAACCTATTCTGTCGGCTCTTCGGTCGGCTCTGTCGGATTTATAAAATCTGGGTCTGCTGGCATATCATCTTCTGGGAAGTATTTGTGTTTTAAGTCTTCCATAATCTGAATAGAAGCTGCCATAATCTCATCATAAGCTGTTTTGAATTCTCCAGGTAAAGGCGTGTTATATGTGATAGTCATTAATGTCTCTTTGTCATTGACTGTTCTAATATAACTCTTCAACATATTAACTCTTGTCTGTACCTCTACAGCCATCATTTTTAAATTCATATAAATTGTTAAAATATCAATAACGGGGAAAAGGCGGCATCTTTGACCCGTGCTATGGTATGGATAGGACATAGTAAGGTCATCAAGCTTTTCAGCCAAGAAAATCGCCGAATTTAAATTACTCTGGTCGCTTAGATTATAAGTAAATATCTCACTCGTCCCATCACTGAGAGTAACACCAGTTCCTGCAAATATCTCCGCTTCACCCTTCGCCGAAATATCATCCAATAAATACTGCTTATACTCTTCCATAGTCATGGCATCAAAATCAATAGCGTTGTCAATCTTTCTCTCAATTCGATTTACCTGTTCAATCAAACTGGTCTTAGTCAGTGTAATCTGTAAGCATTCCACAAATCTCTGCTCAGACTCGCAGAAGACCTTGCCAAGATACTGAATAGAAGAGTAACCATCATATTCCGTGTATTCGGCTACTTTAGATTCTCCGTAGAAGACCTCTAATTTTTCAATGTTTTCAAAAATGTCTTTAATATAAGATAAGTCAGATGACTGAATTTTCAGATTGGAATCAGAATTAAATCTTGTTGCTGAAAATTCTGTCAAATAAACAGTAATACTGTTATTTATGATTGCAGTAATTCTTGCCATTTATTTTCCTTCTTTCTTTTTAAATTTCATAAAATTCATGAGCGGTAATAAAATTGTTATAAATTGAAACAGAATTATTTTTTTCTATTAAACCATGATTACCTTCCATGTATCCTTCTGAAGAATTTAATGTAAATGGGGTTATTTTATTGCCTATTTCTAATTTAGGCTGTTTCATGTAAACTGTTCCTGTACCATTAGCCCCATAAATATACCAAGATACATTTTTTGTTAAATCCATATCAGAGCTTGTCGTAAAATGATATACAAGTCTAATCCATCTACCTTTTTCTTTATTTCTCCCATTAAATCGACCTAAATGAAATGCCGCAGAAGTTGCACCAGTTTTATAATAATACAAACCGCCATCTAAAAAATTAGCACTTCCTTCAGCAATATATTGGTCAACAGAAAAAGTGTATTCTGTATTAAGCAACAATTTGCTTTGTAAGCCACCTTGACTTACCCCAAGCCAACCTTCGCTTTCTTTTATGTATTCATAAACAAAATCACCATCTAACTTAGTTAAATGTGCATGATAACAAGTTGACGGATTTGATACGCCAGCATTATAACCGTTCCAATCAGTAGCTAATAAAGTTCCGTTTTTTGTTGTGTCCCATCCAGTTGTTTGATTATATGTAGAATGAAAATCTGCGTTTAAAAATAAATTTGGATTTGTTGATTCTCCGTTTACCGTCCAAACCCCTTGTTTATTTAAATTAGGTGTTGCCATAACCATCAACCCTCTACATAGGCTGCTGAATAAGCATTGCCGTTGGAATCGATTGATGCGGAGACGGTGTAGAGTTTTTGGATTTCGGAGTCGGATAAGGCAGTTGCGAATATTTTAGCGTCAGATACATATCCTTTATAATTTTGAGAAGATGTATTTTTCCAACTTCCTATAAAATAAGTCCCACTTACTAAAGATTTATAAGTGCCAGTTAGTTTTAATTCACCATTCAAATAAAATAAAGTATTAGTTCCGTTAGATACCATTGTTAGCATATTCCATTTATCAAATTCAAATTCAAAACTTCCGTTACCCCAACTATATGCTTTTATTTTATTATCATGAACATTAGCAGAGCAGGTTTCTAATTCAAAACCACTCGGGCCACCTAAAATAGTTTCCCAAGGCTTAGAATTTGGCTCAGATTCTAATCGCTTAAACCATATATTAAATGTAAAAATACTATCTGGAATTAAAGTAAGTAAATTCGGCAACTGAATAGTTTGATTAACTCCATCTAGATGTGTTGAGGCGAGATATCTAGGAGAGTCAATAGAATATGTTGGAGAATTATTTTTAATTCCATTATTCCCATACCCCGATGTATCATATTCAATTCCGTCATCATATCCTAGAGCAGTGTAAATATCATCTGATGGGTTTGGACACCAAGGAGTAGCTTTGTTACCTTTTTCGAGCTTTATATTATTTATTGTGATTTCTCCTTGACCAGATGCAATATCTCTAGTAACGTCATCCATAAATAATTGATAATAAGTTTCACCATCTACAGTTACTGTCTTAATAGTCCCAGTATAATTCATAGTAAAAGTTAAACTATTGCGTCCATTATGGTCAAAACAAATTGTTCTCTTAGAAGAATTACCTTGAGCAAATAAAGGAAATCTATAATAAGTACCTTCAATTAATCCAGATACATTAGCACTTAAAGTGTATATTTGTCCATTTTCTAATGGTTCAGTAGTCCAAATAGTAAAAAAAGTATCCGCTTTTTCAACCGCTGGAATGATAATTCCATAATCTCCGTAATATTTTGTTCTTCCACCATTATTAGTATTATCTGGATTCCCCTGAGCACATGATACATATTTACTTGAAATGTTTTTATTACCGACACCATTATTATCAAGCAAATAATGAAGAACCAAGCCCTGTGAAAGATGTTTTACTTCTAATTCACTTAATGCGTTATCATATATACGAATATCATTATAATTTTTTTTTGCGGTATATCCAACCATGCTTGTTCCTGATACATTGTTAGACCTACAACTAATACCCAAATTTAAATGACCTTCTATTTTAGATGCCGTTCGTTCTCCTGTTTTTACTTTATCTCCATTGATATATAATGCATATCTTTGACCATCATAAGTTGCCGCAAGATGATACCATTGGTCGGTATTAAAAGTATATGAATATTGAGTCGCAGAAGAACCACCATTTATGCCAAGATTAAAAGCTTTTCCATTAATTACAGAAAAATAAAATTGACTAGAAGTTGATACATCAGCATTTTTACATAATAATATATCATTATTTGCTCTCCAATTTGTAGTTTTTACCCATAATGCTATTGTCCACGAATTATTTAAAAAATCTTCATCAAAATGATAAATACCATATCCAGTACAACAACTACCAAGTTTACCATCAGTATCACTTGCAAAACCATTAGTTGATAACGATGGCAACTCTAATAAGCCTTGATTTTTTAATGTGCCATCATTCATTGGCAACCATATCTTTAATGCCAAGTATTCACACCCCCTTTTTTTAATCCTTTTAATCCTTATCTATATAAAATCGTATTAAAATACAAAATAATTTTCATCTTTATTTCATTCATTTCATTTATTTCATTCATGTTTTAATCATTCCTTTTACTCCTTTGCAAATTAAATAATAAGAGCTACCACTAAAAAGCAGTAGCTCTTAAATTAATATGTTAGTTGTTATTTAATTAAAAATAAATTCAAGACATTGCAAGTCTTCATTAAATTCTTGCCTACATCCTGACGTATTCGTAACATTACCACCAACGGTAATAGAACCATTAAATACTGCGTTACCTGCCCCGGAGATTGAAGCAACTCCTTTATCATTTACAGAATCTTTAAATATCCATCCACGAGTTGGTAAAGCAGATGCAGAAGCGGCGTACATATAATTATAAGTTGCATAATCACCTTGTACATACCCATGTTTTCCAGAATCGGCAGTTGTTCTCAAAGCAAGTCCATATTGTTTTACATTTTTATCATTCCACAGACTTAAACCGCCAGCAGTACCAGAATTACCAACACACAATCCAGCAGAAGCTACTGGCATTGCACTGAAGGTTTTTGTGCCTAATATGGTTTGATTTGTGGACAAAGTAACATAATAGGAGGTTATTGTGTTGCCACTACCATCTTGAGTTGCTTTAGTCGCAGATGTGGCATTACCATTAAAATAAGAAGTTGTAGCATCAGAATAAACAACCCATTTATTTAAATTAATATCCCATAAACCACGATTTACGCCAGCAGTACCTATACCCAATTTCATTCCGTAATTGGAATTACTAAGATTTATACAGGCATTTTCCATCTGTCCGCTTATGTTTAAAACACCAGTCATTGTACCGCCAGACAACGGCAAATAGTCACCTATACGATTCTGTTTCCAAGTATAATAATCTTGTATCTTTCCGTCCTTATAAATATAAACAGGATGGTCTTTTATCAAACTGAATTGATAAGCACTATAAGTAGTACCTAACAAGATATAAACTTTACCATCGTCAGAAGTCGGCAATGTCTGTGTCCACCATTGTGTCGTATCAAGATAGAACAAATCATCCGTGCCAAACGTACCAACTAAATATAAAGGTTGCTGTGTAGTAAGTGTTGTTCCACAGTTAGAAGAATACCTAAAATCGATGTATCCGTAAACTGGATAGGAAGCATCTACAAACACTGTACCACTTGTTCTTGATGAACTTGGAGAATGATATAAAATTTCTCCATCAAATCTAAAACCAACTGTATTTGCAGATTTTGTCGTGCCTGTTCCATAACTCGTTATAACAGACTGATAATCACCTGAAGCATCTTTCATTATCAAAGAATAACCATATACGCCATTAGTACCAGAGGTACGATAGTAATTACTATAGTAGATATCGTTATGCGTATTCCTGTCACCAGATATAGTGATTCCATTAGTTGTACCATCAAAGCTATCTCTAGCACGATAATTTGTAGAACCAGTTCCCGGCACTGAGGCATAAACAACAGGAGTGTCTATATAATTAACCGTACAATTCTCTGCTTCAAGAAGTTCTATCTTTATGGTTCTTGGATAATTAACAGGGTCATAGCCACTATGTAGTCTCAATCCAAATACATGACCATAACCACTACCAATACCCGCTTCGGTTGCCCAATAAAACGGATGTCCGTAAATCGGACGGTAACTTGTGTTCGTAAATGTATTATAAGTGCTATAAGCAACATACACAGATTTTGTACCAGTTACTTCTACAATTGACTTAGAATATCCCTCTGTTACACCGTCAATAGAAGCCTCTACAACATATTTAATTCTCCATTGGGCAGTATAAGAAGTCGGATGAATAGAGCCGAAATATAACCAACCTTGCGGGTCGTTATTTGCTTCAACGGTTATGTCTGTGTAGGTTTTGGTTGACACACTAGCAAGTTTAGTTGCGGTATTGGCGTTTCCTGAAATGTCGATTCCCCAAGTGCCAGATGCACCTGTTCCTGTGAGAGTGGGAGAGTAGGAGTTATAGTTGTTTTCATCGAGGAAGGTTTGCCAATCACCCCAAGTGCCACCAGTCATATTTCTCCATTGCGGATGATAGCCGCCGTCAGTAGGCACTGCAATTTGAGCATCATAGCCATTAGTAGTATCCCAATTCATATGAAGAATATGGGCATCTCCACAAGTTGGTTTGCCCTCTGTCATAGAACCTGTAGCTACAAATGTTTCCAAACTTCCAATTCTATTACTAGAACTTGCAATATTAGCAGAAGTGGGTCTTGAGGTAAACTTGTTATCCAATCTTCTAATCTTTAAACTATCCTGTCCACTCCAAGCACCAACACCATTAGAATCAGCAATCAGCACTTGTCCAGAAGTACCTTTAGAAGTGGTGATAGGATATATTCCAGTAATCGCAGTAATACCAGTAGCAGAATCATAGTTATATGTCAAACCATTACTTGCAGTTACATTGGATACGGTAATCGTACCACCACTGAAGTTTTGTGCCATATTAGTAATGGTTGTGTATAATTCCTTTGTCATCCAACCACGGTCTGGGTTAGAAGAGTCGCTGATATCTTTGGATATATCTGTGAGAGAGTAGGTTGCTGTTGAACCGCCGTTTATTGTTGAAACAGTTTTGTTGCCAACTGTGATGGAGATGTTTGAGGCGAGTTTTGAAGCAGTTGTTGCAGATGTTGCGGATGTTGCGTTACCCTCTAAAACTCCAATAAATTTTGGTGCGGTTAAAGCATAATATAATGTTTCAGGAGCGTATTTAGTTATAAAAGGATTCCGTGATGAACTCGGTCTGTCTAAATGCATTTCTATTTCAGCAACTTGCGTTCTCCCGTAGCTGTTTGTAGTGTCTCCAACGATAGTTATTTCAAGTAAAGATATTTGATAATAGGATTGATGACTACTTCTATACACTGTATGACTTACATTACTATCACTAACAGGTTCAAAAGAGATGTCGTGCCATCCTATCCCATGCGAAGAATAATTACAATACACTCTGCCACTAACACTCGCTGGTACGGCATTGGCATAAAAACTTACCAAAATGTATCCGTAAGGATAACCCGGGAAATAACCATTAGATTCTGTAGAAAAATCGAAAGTTATAACAGAAGTATTCCCGTCAAGGATATGAACGCCATTTTCATAGCTCCCATCAAATAAATATGGAACATTACCAAGACCTACATTAGTCATAGTTACGTTCCATCGTTTATCAGCCGCATAAAACGCATTATCTATCTTTGATATATACATCCCTTGTAAAGAAGGAGGTGCAAATGGATTGGTAGTTTGTAATTCACCTGTTTTAGAAACAGCACCAATATCTAATAACGAATAAGATATTGCGGAAGAGCCATCAAACGAATTTGTTTTATTGCCAATTGTAATATCTCTTGCAATTTGCAATTTTGTAGCACTTGTAGCCGTTGTTGCCGATGTAGCATTGCCAACCGTTATATTATTAATGTTTATCCATTTAGTTGTTCCACCAGCAGAAAAAGCATCAATTCCTAAAAGATAAGAAATAGAGGTAGCTTCTGGCAAAGCGTTAGTATCATTCCACTTTAACTGTCCAGTCATCGTACCGCCAGCAAGCGGAAGATAAGTAGAATTAGCCACAGAAGTCTTCAAATAATTGCTTGCAATATTTAATCCGTTCTCATCACCAACAGCTTTACTAGCTGTACCAACAACATCGCCAGTCAAA
>AUXO017414680.1_pt1 | contig 11469 bp, 10 predicted proteins | sample 768731 | NCBI WGS metagenome assembly AUXO01 (sample SAMN02715735, study PRJNA202380) | gut metagenome | biome: sheep rumen | host: Ovis aries | place: New Zealand: Palmerston North | reverse complement strand
GGTATAAAATATATGAAAGAAATAAGTCAAAAAACTTCAGAAATAATAAATGAAAAAAATGTAGTAATATATGATGGAGTAATTGAAACGTTAAAAGAACTAAGCAAAGAATATAAAATAGGAATTATAACAAATAACCGTGATGAATATGCAAAAACATTTTTAAACATAACAAAGCTAAAAGAATACTTCACAGACTATATGGGAGCAGCATCATATAATATAACAAAAGGAGAAGCAATAAAACAAATGGTAAAAAAATATAATGAAAAAGAAAACTACTATGTAGGAGATATAAAAAAAGATCAAGAAGCAACAATGTACGCGGGAATAAAATTCATTCATGCAAAATATGGATTTGAACCAAATTTAAAATCAGAACTATCAATAAAAAAAATACAAGACTTACCTAAAATATTAAAAAGCAATAAGTAAATAAATAACTTATTGCTTTTAAAATATAAAAACTAATTACAAGAAAAATCATCGCTCTCAAATTCTGCTTTTATCTCATCATAAGATTTTTCAGAATTAATTATACTAATGCTTGCTTTGTCTTGGTCACTTAATTTGCCAAAATTCACGTCAAGTTTAATACTAAATCCATTATCCTTAACATTACTAGAATAAGAAACCCCATCACGATTTTTGTAATCAGCAAAAGCATTACTAACCTCGCTTTCTAAATTGTCACGTGTAACATCATCAGGATTATCTAAAGTAACATCAATACTCATAGAAAGTCTATCTAATTTTTCCTTTTTAAAAATCATTTCATAATCCTGTATCGATACCGTGCTGCCTACAGTTTTAGTAGAACTACACTTTAAAACTTTAGAATTATTAGTAGACTTTGAATTGCAACCTACTAAAAATAAAAAAGAAAAACACAAAAGAAAAAAACGCTTCATTTAACCATCTCCTTAATATATAATAACATTTTATGTAGAAATCTTCAATAACAATAAAAAGAATTATATACGAAAACAAAAAAAAAATAATTTACCATATTAATTATTAAAAAAAAAGTGTATAATTAAATTATGAATAAAATGGAGGAAGTATGCAAAAAGATGAAATATTAGAAGAAAGAATAATAGAATTATTAAAGAAAGAAAATAAAGCCTTAAGTGCCTTTGAGCTAGAACAAGAATTAAATTTAAAAAAAGAAGAATTTACGACACTAATAAAGACATTAAATCAAATGGAAGAACAACTAAAAATATATAGAACAAAAAAAGATAACTACATGCTATTTACAAATAGTCATTTAAAAATTGGAAAGCTTGCAGTAAACAAAAGAGGATTTGGATTCGTAGATGTAGGAACAGACGAAGACATATTTATACCACTTGACTCCATAAATAAAGCTATACATAATGATCAAGTCGTAGTTGAGATAACAACAAAATCAGGAGAAAAACCAGAAGGAAGAATCGTAAAAATAATAAGCAGAAATCTAAATAACATGGTTGGAGAATTTTACTACAAGCAAGGAAAACCATATGTTGAATTAGATGATAAAAAAATAAAAATTCAAATAGTGGTAGACCCTAAAAAAACACTAGGTGCAATGAATGGTCATAAAGTATTAGTAAAAATTACAAACAAATTAAAAGATAATACATATAAAGGTGAAATAATAAAAATACTTGGACATAAAAACGACCCGGGCGTTGATATATTATCAATAACTGCAAAATATGAAATAAATGATACATTCGACGATGATGTAATGAAGCAAGCAGACCAATTGCCATTTGAAGTACTAGAACAAGAAAAACAAAACAGAAAAGACTTGAGAAATATAGAAATATTTACAATAGATGGCGATGACACAAAAGATATTGATGACGCAATATCAATAAAAAAATTAGAAAATGGTAACTATGAATTAGGGGTACATATAGCAGACGTAAGTCATTATGTTACAGAAGATAGTCCACTAGACAAAGAAGCATATACAAGAGGGACAAGTGTATACCTAGCAGATAGAGTAATACCAATGCTACCACATAAACTTTCAAATGGAATATGTTCATTAAATCCAGACGAAGACAGATTAGCTCAATCATGCGTAATGGAAATAAACGAACAAGGAGAAGTTGTAAAATATGACATATTCCAAAGTATAATAAGATCAAGAAAACAAATGACATACAATAATGTAAATAAAATACTAGAAGAAAACATAATTCCAGAAGGATATGAACCATATGCAAAATCTTTACATATGATGGCTGATTTAGCAAAAATATTACGAAAATTTAAAGAAAACAGAGGGTATATTGATTTTGAAATAAATGAGTCAAAAATAATAGTAGATGAAAAAGGAAAAGCCATAGATGTAAAACTTAGAGAAAGAGGTACAGGCGAAAAACTTATTGAAGACTTTATGATTGCAGCAAATGAAACAGTAGCACAACACATATTCTATATGGAGCTTCCATTTGTATACCGTGTTCATGGTGAACCTAGTGAAGAAAAAATAGACAACTTTAGAAAATATGTATCAATATTAGGACATAAGATAATAGGAAATAGAAAAGATATGACCCCAAAAGGTATGCAAAACATGCTAGAACAATTAAAAAATACAGAAGAATATACTATATTAGCGTCAATGTTATTAAGAAGCATGCAAAAAGCAGTATACGATAAAGAAAATATTGGGCATTATGGGTTAGCAAGTAAGTGTTATACACACTTTACATCGCCAATAAGAAGATATCCAGACCTAATAGTCCACAGACTTCTTAGAAAATATTTATACGAAAATAAAATAGATGAGCAAACAATAAATACATATGACTATAAGTTAAAAGATATAACACAACACTCATCAGAAAGAGAACGTGCAGCTGTAGAATGTGAAAGAGAAGTCGATGATATGAAAAAAGCAGAATACATGCAAGAACATATTGGAGAAGAATATGACGGAATAATCAGTAGTGTTACACCATTCGGAATGTTTGTAGAATTACCAAATTTGATAGAAGGTCTTGTAAGATTAGATGATATGACAGACGATTATTATACATATAATGAGGAAACATTTAGCCTCGTAGGGAAAAATAACAAAAGAGGATATAGACTAGGAGACAAAATAACAATAATTGTAAAAGCAGCAAATAAGGAGGCTAAAACAATTGACTTTATCATTAAAAAATAAAATAATAGCCCTAGCCACAATAATACTAATACTAACAGGATGTAACTACAAAAAAGAAAAAAAAATAATAGAAACAATACCTGATTTAAATATAATTAAAGAAATACCAAAAGATTATAAAGTATCATTATTTGCAGTAGGAGATGCACTAATACACGATGCGGTATACAAAGATGCTAAAACTGATCAAGTAGATAAAGATGGATATAATATATATGATTTCAAACCAATGTTAGAATATATAAAACCATTAGCGCAATCACATGATTTATCATTTTATAATCAAGAAACAATAATAGGTGGAAAAAAACTAGGATTATCAAATTATCCTATGTTTAATTCACCGGATGAAATAGGAATAAACATGTTAGAATCAGGATTCAATATAGTAAATCTAGCGACAAATCATACAATGGATAAAGGTGTAGAAGGCGCAACATATTCAGCAAAATTTTGGGAAAATCAAGACGCATATGTAACAGGAAGTTATACATCAGAAGAAAAAAGAAATAACATTGAAATAAAAGAAAAAAATGGAATAAAATATGCAGTGCTTGGATATACATATGGTACGAATGGAATACCAATAAAAAAAGGATATGAATACCTAGTAAATGTTTGGAGTGTATATGGTGCCAACTCATATGAAGAATATAAAGAAACAGTGAAACAAGATATAGAAAGAGTAAGAGACAAAGTAGACATTTTAATTGTATCAATGCACTGGGGTAATGAATACACACATATTCCTACATGGTATCAGAAAGACGCAGCACAATTCTTATCAGAACAAGGAGTAGACATAATAATAGGAACTCACCCACATGTAATACAACCAATAGAATATATAAATAATACACTAGTAGTATATTCACTAGGTAACTTTATTTCAGCACAAGATGATGAAAATACAAGAGTAGGAATGATGATATCATTAGATATAAATAAGCATGTTGAAAATGAAGAGACAACAATAACAATAGATAATGTAAAAGCAGACCTAACATGGACATATCATCAGAGATATCGCAATTTTAAAGTGATACCATTTTACCAATTAAATAATCAGCTACTAAATAATTATGAACAAACATACGAAAAATATAAAAAAATAATCAATCCGTCAAACGATGAAAGAATACAAATTGGATTTTAGGTGATAAAATGATAGAAATTAACAATAGAAAAGCAAAATTTGATTATCAAATATTTGATACATACGAAGCAGGAATAGCACTAACCGGTACAGAAATAAAATCAATTAGACTAGGCAATTGCAACTTAAAAGACAGTTATGTAGTAATAAAAAATAATGAAGCATATATTATAAATATGCACATAAGTCATTATGAAGAAGGAAATATATTTAATCATGAAGAAACAAGAACGAGAAAACTGTTACTGCATAAAAAAGAAATACTTAAACTAAACGATAAAATTAGAATTGAAGGATACACATTAGTACCACTAAAACTATACTTCGTTAAAAATAAAGCAAAAATTCTAATAGCTGTAGCAAAAGGAAAAAAGAATTATGATAAAAGACAAGCATTAAAAGAAAAAGATATTAATAGAGATATAAGAAAACAATTAAAAGGAAACTAGTAGAAATACTAGTTTTAAAAATACAAAAAACATGATATAATACAAAAAAGGTGATACAATGAAAACAAGAACATTAATAATTTCATTAATAATACTATTAGTAATAATAATCATATCAGTAATATACACAACGGTTCCAAGATTAGAATTAAATGGAGTACAAAATATGACAATATCATATAGAGAAAAATATGAAGAACCCGGTGTAATATTAAAAAATGCAAATACGAAATATTTAAACAAAGTAAAAATAGAGGATAATATAGAAAATTCAAGTATAGGAATATACTATGTTGATTACTCACTAAAACTAGGTACTCGTACACTAAGAAGAAGAAGAAATGTAAAGATAATTGATGACATTCCTCCAGTAATAAAACTAAATGGAGAACAAATAACAGAAATCTCAATTAATAAAGAATATAAAGAACCAGGATATAAAGCAATCGATGAATATGAGGGAGACATAACAGATAAAGTTGAAATAACAGGAAAAGTAGATACAACAAAGTATGGGGAATATATAATCAAATATAAAGTAAAAGACAATAGTAACAATTCAGTAGAGGTAAACAGGATAGTGAAAGTAATAGATGAAGAGCCACCAAAATTTGATTGTGAATCAGAATATACAGCAGTAGAAAAAAATCAAAAAAATATAGTTGGATGTAAAGTAATAGATAACTTTGATGGAGATATCACTGAAAAAGTAACAATAAAAGGACAATACGATATAAACCAAATAGGGGTATATCCTATACAATATAGTGTAAGAGATGATGCAGGTAATACTTCCACAATAAACCATAATATAATAATACATGACCAAAAAGAAAAAGAAGCATACATAGTAACTGAAGACATAAAAGAAATAAAAGAACAAATAAAAACTAAAGAAATTAATGCGACAATAATAAATCCAACGAATCAGACAGAAGAATACAAAAACGAACTTATAGAAAAAAATTATCAAATAGGTTTAAAAACAAATGATAAAACTTTAAAAAACATTAAAGACTTAGAAGGATACTGTAACATCAATAATATACCATATATTAATATTAATAAAGCACAATTACAACAAGCAATAAATCAAATACTTTATAATCAAAAAGATAAAATAATAATAATAATAGAAGAAAAAACAGATACAAAAGATGCAAAAACAATAATACAAATCTTAAAAGAAATGAACTACAAATTTGATACATTAGACAAAATAAAATAAAAGAGCGAAAGCTCTTTTTAAAAAGGTCTATACGGATATGGTCCATAATAAGGACCGTAATATGGTCCATAAGGTCTATTATAAGGAGGTCTCCAAAAAGCAGGCGCAATAGCGGCTCCAGTTACGCCTCCTAACAAAAATGGAAAAGCAAAACCAGCACCAATAAATCTATCATCACCAACAGATTTCGAACCTTGTTTATTGTAATTTGGATAATAAGCATAATTCGGACCAGGATAACTATAAGAATTATTCATAAAACTCCCCTTTCAATATATAATATGCCCATAAAAAATTAAAGTGAAAAAAATATAAAACATACATATATTTAAATAGGTGGTAGTATGAAAAAATTATTTGGTTATATAGGTATAACTATGTTAGTATTAATAAGTTTTTTTGTAACAGAAAAAACAACTACAGTTATAAAAGAAACCGATGAAATAATGAAAAAAATATATGAAGAAAAAGAAAAATACGAAACAATATCAATAAATGCAAAAATAGAGGAAAATAAAATAATACCAGGTCAATATGGAAAAAAAATACAAATAAAAAAAACATACGAAGAAATGAAAAAAATAGGTAAATATAATCCTAAATATTATGTATATGAACAAATAAAACCACAAAGATCAATAGAAGATATATATGATAAGTACATAGAAACAGGAAATCAAAATAAAAAACAGGTATCAATCATATTAAATTTAGCACAAGATACAGAAATGAACTATGTAAGAGAAATAATAAAAAAGCAAAACATAGAGGTAACAATTTTGAAAGATAATAAACTTGCCAAGGAGAACAATGACTTTACACAAATAAACAATAAAGAAAGCAAACAAAAAAATGAATACTGTTATACTGAAATAGAAAATATAAAAAAGCTTAAGGAATGTGCAAAGCACCACAAACACACAATAAAAAAATATGATATAAAAAATAATCTACTAATAGAGACAAAAAAAACACTAACAAATGGAAAAATAATATCAATAGAAATAAACAACAATACAACAAAAGAGCTAGAATTAACAATAAACTATATAAAAAATAAAGGATATAAAATTGTCAAACTAAATGAACTTATAAGTGAAAAAAATACAAATTAAAAGTTGATTAAAAATATAGACTTTTAATTTTTTTTGTACTATAATAAATCACAATTTCAGGAGGCGAAAAAATGATTAAATCAAACTTACCAGTTATTATACTAAAAGGAATCATATTGCTTCCAAACAATGATGTAAGATTAGAATTTTCTAGTGATGATAGTAAAAATATTATAGACGTTTCAGAAATGTTTCATGATAACAAATTATTAGTAGTCAGCACACTAAATATAATGTCAACAAAACCAGAAGTTGATGAATTACCTAGAATAGGTGTTATATCAACAATAACACACAGAATGGAACTTCCAAATGGAAAAACAAGAGTAATAATAAAAGGAGAAAAAAGGGCTAAAATTCATGAATACTTAAATTTAAACAATAACTTTGATGTACTTGAATCAATTATATCAACAATAGAAGACGAAAAAATAGAGGAAGAAGAAGAAAAAGTAATAATAAGAAAATTATATAGAGAGCTAGAAGAATGTTCGAAAAAATTACCTAACCTAGGAAATAGTGTTCTTGCACTAATAACAAACTCAACAAACCTATCAAAAATGACAGATATAATAGCACCATATTTACCTATAGAAATCAAAAGATTAAATGAATACTTAGATGAAACAAAACAAACCAATAGGGCTAAATACATCCTTGAAGACCTATACAAGGAAAAAGAACTATATGAAATAGACAAAAAAATAGAGGCCAACGTAAAAAAAAATATAGACAATAACCAAAAAGAATTTATACTAAGAGAAAAACTAAAAACTATAAAAGAACAACTAGGAGATGAAAACTACAAAGAAACAGAAATAGAAGAAATAAAAGAAAAAATAGAACAAAAAAATGCCCCTCAAGCAATAAAACAAAGACTTGAAAAAGAATTAAAAAAATACGAAAACCTTTCACCAATGTCTCCAGAAACAAGCGTAGTAAAAAACTACATAGATTGGTTACTTGATCTTCCATGGAAAGAAGAAACAAAAGATAATGATGATTTAAAAAGTGTAAGAAGAAGCTTAGATGAATCACACTATGGGCTAGAAGAAGTAAAAGAAAGAATAGTAGAATTCCTAGCAGTAAAACAAATGACAAACAGTCTTAGGGGACCAATAATATGTTTAGTAGGACCACCAGGAGTTGGAAAAACCTCATTAGCAATCCGAGTAGCAAAAGCAATGAATAGAAAATTTGTAAAAATGTCAGTAGGTGGAATAAATGATGAGGCAGAAATAATAGGTCATAGAAAAACATATATAGGATCAAGTCCAGGAAGAATAATTTCATCAATGAAAAAAGCAGGAAGCATAAATCCAGTATTTTTAATAGACGAAATAGATAAAATGACAAAAGATATAAAAGGAGATCCAGCAAGTACACTTTTGGACGTATTTGATCCAGAACAAAATGAATACTTCGTAGATAACTATATAGAAGAAGAATACGATTTGTCAAAAGTACTATTTATAACAACTGCAAACTATATAGAAAAAATACCAGAAGCATTAAGGGATAGATTAGAGATAGTAGAACTAAGAGGATATACAGAATACGAAAAACTAGATATATGTAAAACGCATTTGATAAAAAAAATAGCAGAAGAACATGGTTTACAAGAAGAACTATTAATGTTTGACGATGAAGCACTATTAACACTTATAAGAAATTATACAAAAGAAGCAGGAGTAAGAGAATTAGAACGAAAACTATCTACTATAATAAGAAAAATTGTAACAAATATTGTAATGAACAATAAACAATTAGAATGTATATATATATCTAAAGACAATTTAAAAGAATACTTAGGAAATGAAAAATATCACTATATATACAAAAAAGATAAAGGTCAAATTGGTGTAGTAAATGGACTAGCATACACATCATATGGTGGAGACGTACTACCTATAGAAGTAAATTACTATAAGGGTAAAGGAAATCTAGTGCTAACAGGATCACTTGGTGAAGTAATGAAAGAAAGTGCGCAAATATCACTAAGTTACATAAAATCAAACTATAAAAAATTTAAAATAGACTATGATATGATTTTAGAAAATGATATTCATATACATGTTCCAGAAGGCGCAATACCAAAAGATGGCCCAAGTGCAGGAATTGCGTTAACAACTGCAATAATAAGTGCATTAACTGGTAAAAAAGTGTCAACTAATATTGCAATGACAGGAGAAATAACACTAAGAGGTAACATTTTAGCAATAGGAGGATTAAAAGAAAAAAGTACAGGAGCATGTAGAAATAACATAAAAAAAGTAATAATTCCGTTAGATAACAAAGCCGATGTAGACGAAATACCAGACGAAATAAAAAAACATATCGAATACATAACAGTAGAAAACTATGATGAAGTATATAAAGTAATATTTAAAGAAAAGGTAGAATAAGTAGAATAAACTACTTTTTTTTTCATACCATTAAATAGGAGGAAAAAATGAAAAAAATAATACCATTAAAAAAACAACTAGAATTTAAAACAAACGTAAATGAGATAACAAGCATATCTCTCGAGAATACATTGCATAATAATGAAAACGATATAATAGGAGAATTAATAATAAATGGAACATACAAAATAACAGACACCAGCACAAAAGTAGATGAATTTGAATTCAAAATACCAACAAATATTAAAATAGACGAAAAATATGAAAGCACAGATATAAAGGTTGATATAGAAGACTTTTTTTATGAAATAATAAATAATAATATACTAAATGTAAATATAGAAGTATCTATTGATAATCTCATAGAAAAACCAAATGACCTAATAGAAAGCGGGGAACAAAAAATGGAAGAAGTAAGATGCATTGAAGCAGAAACAGAAGACCTAGAAGAAATAAAACAAGAACAATTAAATAATGAAGAAAATAAATTAGAAAAAAAATCAACAATATTTGAAGAGTTTTTAGATGAAACAGATGACTATAGCACATACTACATATACATAGTAAGAGAAGGTGACAATATTGAATCAATATTATCTAGATATAATACAACAAAAGAAAAACTAGAAGAATACAATAATTTAGATGAATTAAAAATAGGAGAAAAAATAATAATACCAGAGAAAAAAGATGCAGGAAATAAATGATATATTAAAAAAATATGAAATAAGACCAATAAATTATAAAAAATATAAAAAAACTCTTGAAATTGAAACTAAAAATGGAAAATATAATATAAAACCAAAAGTAAAAAAAAACAAATTTATATATGATTACTTAAAATCAAGAAATTTTAACTATATTCCAAAAATTATAAGTAATGAAACTGAAGAGTACGAAATAACAGAACATATAGAATCATATAACATTCCAAATGAGCAAAAAATGATGGATATGATAAATCTTGTGAGTTTATTACACAATAAAACAACACATTATAAAGAAACGACAGAAGACGACTATAAAGAAATATATGAAGACATAAAAAATAACATAGAATATCTATATAGTTACTATAACGATACAATAAACATAATAGATACAAAGATATATATGAGCCCATCCGAATACCTATTGGCGAGAAACGTATCCAAAATATTTAATGCACTAAACTTCGCTAATAGCGAAATAGATGAATGGTATAAGATAGCTAAAAACAAAGAAAAAAAAAGACTAGTGGTACTACACAATAATCTTGAACTCGATCACTTTATAGAAAATGAGAAAATGTACTTAATAAGTTGGGACAAATCAAAAATAGGAATACCCATATTCGACTTATATAATCTATATATAAAAAATGGATTAAAAAATGAATTTACAGAAATATTAAAAAAATACGAAAAAAATTATCCATTATATGAAGAAGAAAGGAAATTATTATTTATACTAATATCATTGCCCCAAAAAATAGAAATCAGCCACAGTGAATATCAAAATATAAAAAGAATAAGAGAAACAATAGATATAATTGAAAAATCAGAAAAAATAATATCACCATATTATTCTAATAAAAGACCAGAAAACAATTCCCATGAACAAAAAAATTAGAAAAATATTAAATCTAGTTAAAATAAAAAAAGTAATAAATATTTGATAAAAAAGAATAATAGAAAAAGCAAAAAAACAAACCCACCACTTACCACGACCAAACCACCAACGTTTATTCATAAAATCACCTAATATAAAGTATGAAAAATAGAAAAAAATGAATAGGCAAAATAACTATTTGACAAATCAAAGTAATATGTTATAATTTACTTATGGGGCTGTCTAGGTTTCGACAAAAATAAATTTGGCTAAATGGCAAGTCGGTGGGAACCGTAAATCTAAAAAAAAATAAACGGAAATAAAATTAAAAACGCATTTGCTTCAATGTTCAAA
>AUXO011277398.1_pt1 | contig 11471 bp, 21 predicted proteins | sample 768731 | NCBI WGS metagenome assembly AUXO01 (sample SAMN02715735, study PRJNA202380) | gut metagenome | biome: sheep rumen | host: Ovis aries | place: New Zealand: Palmerston North | reverse complement strand
TTACCAATTGTTTTAGGTTTAACATTTCCATTTTCATCAGTATCTTCGTGCATTATTAAGTAAACTGTCTTACCACCTTCAATGTTTTTAATACCATTGATTAGGTTAAAAAAGTTATTACCCATTTCGTTATATTTGTCGAATCCTTTAATACTTGATTTACTCATAAATTCGTTAGTTATAAGATAATTAGCATCATCTATAACGATTGTTTTCTTTTTAGTCATTTTTATTTGACTTAATATATTTGCATAATCGTCAATTTTAGGTGCTTTAATATCACTTTTAAATGGAAGTGGTTTACCTAAAACATTGATTACTGCAACTTCATCTTTTGTAAAATTTCTTAAACTTGTTGATTTTCCTGTGCCTGACGCACCAATTAATAATACTGGAACACTATTCATATTCTTTACCCTCCTATTCTCCAATATTTTTTCAACTTCATCTTTTAAATAAGGTATTTCGATTATCTCGTAATTATCAATATTCTCACTAAAATATACAATAAACATCTCTTCAATTTTCAAGTTGGTGTATTTTTCAACTAGGTATTTATAAATAGATAATTGAATGTAGTAGTGATTCAATGTGAAATCCTTTAAATGTGATAAAGGAACTTTCATATTTTTAGCATATCTTTCAGTTTTGTGAATATCACTATTTGTTTTATAATCTACTAATACAAGCCCACCTGTTAATTTATTAATAAACAAATGATCTATGGCAGAAGCTATATTATATTCTTCACTACCTATTACATATTCATCATATAAGTGTTCTAATCTATCTTTATAATTGTTATAAAATCTATTTGCTTGTGTTTGTATTACACTAACTGAAACTTTATAATTAATACTTCCGTCAAATTTAAGTTCTTTATATTCATTACCACTCCACAAACTTTGTGCATATTCATGGCAAGTAGAACCTTTAGTACAAGCAAATTTATTCTTGTATTCCCAATCATCTAATACTTCTTGAACTGATATATTTTGTTTTTCTGCAACTTTTTCAGCAACTTCTTGTGCATTAAATTCATTAGTATATTCTTCAATTAATCTAGTAACTGACATACCAACTCGTTCGCCTTTGTATTCATAGTGATGATCTTCTTCAAAAAACTTGAAATCACCAAATGCCTTATTTAATTCTTTTAAGTATTCATCTCTAGTCATTATTTAGCCTCTTTCTTAAGATAATCTGCAATTAACTTGTTGACTAAACCTGACATTGTGTAGCCGTTCTTTTTGGCTGCTTTTTTCAATTCTTCTTTTCTACTTTCGTTTGTAGGAATTTGAAGAACTATTTTTTTATCCATTGCCTTGCCCTCCTATCTATATATAATTATACTACTTTTATAATATAATTACAATACTTTTTTATTACTATTTTGTTGTTTTTTATTTACTATATTTTTTACCTAATTCTTTATCTATTGTTTCGTTCGCCTTTTTATAGTCAACTTCATTTAATATTAAACTTAAAAATCCTTGCATTTCTTTTAAATCAACAATGTCAACACCATCAACACCATTATTTAAACTATTAATTAAATGGTTTCTTATTTTGATTAATGTTTGTTTAGTCATTATTATCCTCCTTTATTTTATAAATTTAACGCAAAAATGAAATATCCATATAAATATTAATGCGATTTGCATTTTTATGAAATCATCAAAATAATCTTCATCCTTTTTCAATTCTACAAATGTTTTTATAGCATATATAACCCACGCTATAACACTTATTAACTGCAATATTAAAAATACTATTTCCATTATTACTCACCTTTGCTTTCTAAATCTCTTTTATTTAATTCAGCAATTCCTAATCTTAAAACTAAATCTAGTCTTTCTTTTTCTATTATGTTTGGTATTATATTATTTTCTTCACAATATCTTTCTATTGCTTTCATAGTTGCTTCATTTTCTTTGCTTACTATTTCAGTTATGATTTTATGTGTTGTTGAAAATATATAATTAGAATTATCACCTTTAATTATTTCATAATCCATACTTATTCTCCTTTGCTTTTAATCTAATTTATAAGTAATCTTTGGTGTTATATCTACATAAGGTTTTGTGTCATAAACATAAACATATTGAATTATAGGGTGCTTTTTTATTTCTTCATACTTTCCCTTTATTTCTAACAATTCTTTATATTCTTCTAGTGTTATTTCTATTTTTTGTTCTTTCATATCTTATTCATCTCCTTTGCTTTTAATATAATCTAAATAATCAATAACTTGATTTAATGTTTCTGTTATCATTTTACTATGTTTTGTTAAAGCACACTTTGCGCCATTTTCATTTCTTATGTAATAATTACTACTTGGTGTGTCTTGTTCTATTTTTATTTTTTCAGGTATTTTCTTTTCTTCTTCTAGGATTTCTACTTTATTTTCAAAAGCATTGAATATTAAATTACCTTCTTCTTCTTTTAAACCGCCTAATGCAACTCTACAATTTTTCATTTTCGTAAAATACATATTAGTTTCTTCATCTAATTCATAAATAATATTATCTATTTTTATCTTCTTTGGTGCTTTATCATCTTTAAGTAATCCTAATAATTCATACATTGTTATTGTTTTCATTTATTCCACCCCATTTCTTCCACTTGTTTATTTATTGCTTGTAATACATCAAGTTTTAAAAATTCTATACTAGCATTATCTACTATGTCTATATCTTTATTCCATAATCTAAATGTTATATTATAATCAAATCCATTACGAAGATATGTATAAGTTATAAACCTATTATTATTTGTAGTTAATTTAAAACCTAATTTTGTAAACATCTTTTTTGCAGTCATTATTTACCTCCTTTCAATTCTTTTATTTTATCTAAATAATATCTTGAATAATTATCTAATGGGCTTTCAGGGTGTTCTATGTTATATTCTTTTATTCTTTTGTCATCATTAACAAATGTTCTTTCCAACTCATTTATTATATTATTTAATCTTTCTATTTTTTGGCTTTTATAATCATTATCATATAAAAGACTTGCAACATATTCTCTTAACTCTTTTCCATAGTTTTGTATATCTCTATTTGCTTGCTCCCAACATTTTTCATAACTATCACACTTTGCAGTTAAATATTCATCAAACATATCGGCTTTATAAATATAATTTCTTAATTCTTCTATTGCTCGTTCATCTATGCCTATTATTATTTCTCTACGACCTACTAATTTATTTGAAGTGGTTAAATCTTTTAAATCTCTAAATGTTGATATTTTATTTTCATCAAATATTTTATTCATTATCATCACCACACTTTTCTACTAAATTGGCTTTTATTAGGTCATATAAATTTTCTAATCTTTTTGCTGTTAAATAACCACCTACATAAAATTGTGTTTGAGATATTATTCTTGTATCTTTATCAAATAATAATTCTCCATAACTATATATTTGGTCAAACTCATCATCACTTTTTTGAAATAATTTTTCAGTTAAATCTACATTATCTTTAATTTTTAGCATTTGTATCATCTCCTTTATTCACAAATTTTAATTTCTATAACTACATCATCTTTTAATTGTTTACCTTTTAAAATCCCAAATCTTATAATTTTTGTTTTACCTTCACTATAATTTTTTGCTTCTAAAATTTTTGCTAATTCTTTTTTACTTACAAATAGATGTTGATATAATTTTTTTATTATATATTTATAATCTTTAAAACTATTCATAATTTATTTACACCAAACCTTTCTTATATTTTAATTCGGCTTCTTCTTTTTTCTTTTTTAAATAAAATATATCATAGTTTTTTATTTCTTCTTTTTGTTTTTCATTTAATATCATATATAACATCTTTTCTATTTTTTCTATTTTATGTATAATTTCATCATTCATCTTTATCATCTCCTTATTATTAAAAGCAAAAGTTCAAAAGGTGACAAAATAATATCAATTATTACAAATATCATAAACATTAAAAATTTCAAAAATAATAATAGTGCATTATAAATTGTAGGTACATCAGTATTAATCCAAATAACATTATCAAAAAACCAATCACTTATCATTCTTTATCACCACCATTTAATAAATATTTAAAACCATTTAATTTATTTAATATCCAACTATCATCTTCTGTTGACTGTTGTTTTATTAATTCTATTACTAAATCTATATTTTCTATTGCTTTTTTATTTCTTAATCTATAATCATTCGATATATATTCGTTAATAACATTTCTTTTTTTAATTTGTGCATTTAATCTTTCATTTTCTTTCTTATAATAATTAGCCCATTCTTCTTGTTCATTCCAATTTTCAATGAATTTATCAAATGATACACACATATTTTCTTCAAAATATTTATCTACATCTTCTTTTGTTATTTTTCTTTCTTGTAAATTAGTTATGTAATCTAATAATATTTTTGAACTAAAATTATTTAATCTTAATTCGTTTACTGCATATGCTGACATTCTTTCTATTTTTGAACCATCTTCACGCACTTCAATAGTATGCTTTCCTGCAACAGTTTCTAGTTTATCTAATATTTCTTTTATTTCATCAGTCACACTATTCACCCCTTACTAATTCTTTTAAATCTTTCAAAATTACTCTTTTATTTTCAAACATTTCTTCAATTTGTTGAAGTTTGTTTTCACGATCCATCAAAAATTTATTTTCTTTTTTTAATTGTCTAATTTGTTTATTTTTTTCTTTAATTGTTTCTAAATGTCTATCGTTTCTTTCGTTTAAAAATGTATTTTTTTCTTTTAATTCTTGAATTTGTTTATTTGATTTATATATATCGCTTCTTGCATCATCATATTTTTCTGTTAATTCATCTAATTCTTTTACATTTTCTTTGTAATTTATTATATATTTTATAAAATTCATTTTTATTTCCTCCTATTTTTTAATTTTAACCCCCATTTTAAAGAATTTGTATTTACCTAGACCAATTTATCATTTAAGATAAAAAATCTTAAAATACCCCCTTTAAATCAAAAATTATAAGTGTGCTAAACAAGTTGTTCTTGAATAACCTTTTGCCATACAATTGTCAATAGCTTTATTATTCATGTTGGCTATCATTTTAAAAGTTAAAAATAATATTAATATTGAAACAATAATTTTTATAATTTTTTGTTTTCTTTCTTTTGATTGTTCTTTTTGTTTTCTTTGTTTTTCTCTTTTAATATAATTTTCATGATTTTCTTTTAAAACTTCTTGTAATGATTTTTTATTCATATTAACCCTTCTTTCTTTTATTTATCGTTAGGGCTTTTAGATTAGCCCTAACTTTATATCTTCGTATTTATCTTCTTCGGTATCTTCTTTAAATGTTTTTAAATCATTTAATTCTTCTTCTAATGATTTCTTTTCAGACTCTAAATCTTGAATTGTTGATAATATCTCGTCCCAAGTCCAAATATCTTTTTCTTTGAAACTTTCTAAATCGTACCCTTTCATGTTGATTTCCATATCTCTTACCTCCTATCTGTATTAATGATAACATAAAACTAATACAAAATCAATACTTTTTTAATACTTTTTTAATATTTTTTAAATTTTACATTTTTTGTATAAAAAAAGAAGCAAAATGCTTCTATAATACTTGTAAATCTTCTGCTTTATACCAACCTATTGGTCCTTCATTATCATTAACACAATATGGATATGCTCTATCTTCAATTATTCTTGATATAGTTCCCTCATATCCTCTTGAAGCAGTTCCTTTATCACCATAACTTGAAGCATTACCTGTACCAATAGTTCTAACTCTTACACCAACTTGTAATGGATTAACAACTGGTGTTGGTTCAGGTTGAACTTGTACTTCTTGTGCTTTTCTTTCTTCTTCAAGTTTTCTGTTAAATTCTTCTTGAATTTGTTTAGGAATAAATGCTCCAATAATACCAGAATATGGGTTATTGTCAATAGTTACAAATCTTCTATTACCAGCATTTTGTTGTAATGCTTGATAAGTACCATCTCCATTGTCTTTAATAAAGAAGCATACATGACCATTAGGAGCAAATTTACATTTACCATAAATGACAACTGTTCCTTCAATCATATTATTAACTTGTGTTTCGTTAAAGTTTTTTAAAATACCATTGTTGGCTTTATTTTCGGCTATTGAATAAGCATATCTAGATGGTAAACAATTAATTCTTTCTCCATTATTGTATAAATCATTAAAATAATTAAATAAATCTACACATTGAGGCCCCCAGTTTCCATCTACATCAATTGCTTTTCCTAATGTTAAATTTTTAAATTCTTCAAACATATTATTCTCCCTCTTTCTTACTAATGTTTTTTTGATATTGTGTTCCAAAATAAAATGCTATGATAATTTGGAATATGCTATAAAATTGGTCGCCATCAGTTATTTTTAAAAATGTAAAAACGACAAATGCAATAGCAAATAAAATAGTTACAAAAGATTTTACATCGCTAAATGCTTTTTTCATAAACTCATCTACCTTTCTTTAATAATTATACCATTTAATAGAAAAAGTAGCAATTTTGCTACTTTATATCTCCCATTCTATATGCATTGCAGCATAAGCTTTTTTTGTACCATAAACATCTACTGATATATTTGAAACATTAGCTACAATCCTTGCAATACCAGTTCCAGTTGTGTTTGTATCATAATTAGTTATAGTTGCAATTTCACCATATTTAGGTAAAATGCTATTATCTATTGTAAATACATTACCAACAGCATTTAAGTCAAATATTGTATTTAAGTAACATCTACTTCCTTTTTTATATGCATCTAAACTATATAAAGTTCCAACATTAGATGTTTTAGTTATTAAAGAAGAAATATCTACAACATCTATTATATTTTCATTAATAAAATTACAATTATAACCATCAGTAGTTGAAGTAGAATATTCATTTAAAGCATTAGGTATTCCTAAATCAGTATTAGTTTTATTACCATTTAGAATATTACCATTTATAGATGGCTTATTTCCTAAATCACTATAACTACTACTACCTCCTATGTTTACTAATGTTGTGTTATTATAAACATAAACAGTTTGTGAAGAATATATTATATAAAGTATTCCAGTTTTAGGCTCACCTTTATCAACATAAACACCATCAACATTTGTAAAAATCTTGTTGCTTGTTGTATTGTAATAGCTTTCTCCTGTTGGTATGGTTGGTTGTGTGTCAGCAATAGCATATAGTTCAAAATTTTCGGGTGCCAAAGTTTCAACTTTTATCTTTTTAGTTTCATTATTAGCACTATCAACTATTGCCAATAAATCATTATCATGCTTTGTTTCTAATTCATTTAATTCACTTATTTTAATATTAGCCATTATTTATCACTCTCCTTCGTTCATAATATAATCTTTTACTATAACATAATCACTTGCACTTACTTTGCCATCTCTATTAACATCACACGGATTAAATAAGTTCAAACCAATATAAACACCTATGATAAAGACTAATATACATATTATTATAAATTTATATTTTTTCTTCATACTTCAAATCCTCTATTTCTTTCTTTAATGATTTAATTTCCTTTTTCATTTCTTGGCAATATTGTATTAAAGCATTTGTAATATTGCCATAAGCAATAGAATAATATTCTTCTTCATTATCGTTTAAAGTTTTATTTAAAAAATACTTAGCATAATCCTTATCAAGATAGTCTTGTGCAATTAATCCTATTTGTTTTTTATTTGGTGTGTTTTTATATTCAAATTCTTTTACCTTTAAATCATCAATAAATGAAGTATCTATATCTTTTATTTGTTGTTTTAATCTTTCATCTGAAACTATTGTAGGTGTATGAGACATTTGAATTGCCCCGTCCATAACATAAATATGCCCACTGCCACAGGCTAAACCAGTGTTTAAATCAGACGTTATTCGTAAATAATTTTTATTGGCAATAACCCATCTTCTTATATATGCATTTTCACTAAAATATAAATATTTTACTTTATCAGCATCACTTTGTTGATTTTGACCAATATATGCGTTATCGCCAACTGTTAAATCTTTTGAAGTATTAACTGTTCCACCAAAAGTTCCACTTGTTGCGATTATATTCCCATCTTTATCAACTTTAAAGTTGGTTGAATTGATATTAATATTATTTGCTGTTAAGTTAATTTCATTCCCTGCTAATAGATTTAAAATATCACTTGCCTTTAAATTGATAGCATCAGCGTCTAATTCAATTACTGTTCCTTCATCAGCATCTCCGTCAAGTCTAACTTGTGCTATTTTTCCATCACTATTAACTTTTAAAACTATTTCAGCATTTGCTTTATCAATACTTATTGAAGCATTGTTAATTTTCTTTTCAAGTTTATCATTAGCAATGTATTCACTTTCAGTTTCTTCTGGCTTTTCAACATATAAATTTTCTTCCAAGCCTTGTGATAATTGTATATCGTCATTTAACATAATAGTTTTATAGTCAACACCATCGTGTCTAAATGTGAATATATCAAGTGGTTCAAGTATCAATATACCTGTACTACTTACATCAAAGATATTATATTCTAGCCCATCAATTTTATTAAACAAATCATCTATAAAGTCATCGCTTTGTTTAATCATTAGCAAGTTGTCATTTAACTTAAATTCAGTCTTGCCATATTGTTCAATGCTTTCACTATCTTCTCTATTATTAATTATAACATCTTTATTAGAACTAATTGTTAAAGCATTGACTGGACCATACTTATCGCCAAAATCTACATTAGTGTCTTTTAAGTCATCATCTTCAATAATTAAATTAGTTTCAGTTGGTTGTTTGCAAATTAACTGATTATCTAATGCAAACATTAAACTTCCACCCATAGCACCATTTAGGTCATCTAATATATCTCTATAAGTTAAGCCTTGTCCTGAGTATATATCTTCATTTATCTCAGTAGTTTCACAATCATAAGTGCCTAATTCTTCTTCCCAGCCTAATTTATCACAAATTGCTTTTATTAAATTCTTATGTGTTATTGGATAAGTTATATTAAGTGGGTTGCTATCATAATCAACCATACTTTGCACCATTTTGTCATAAGCAGTTATTAAATAAGACTTTGTGTCGGCTTGATAAACTGGCTCGTCAATTATATAATAATCACCATAGTTCACATATTCAAAATCGTCGTTTTCAGGTATATAAACACCAATTCTAACATTTATTTTAGTTCCAACTTCTATTTTATTATTACAATCAATTTGCACTGTCTTACAAGTGGTTTTTAACAAAGAAGTATTAAACAACACATTAACATTGTTTATTACTCCTTCGTCATATTCCACAATACCAGTTTCAGTTGTTACTAAATTATTGCCATCTTCGGTTTGTATTGCTTTATTATCTTCGGTTGTTAATATAAAATAACTATCATCAGTATAATAACCTACTATTGCACTTAATCGTCTTATACCACGAAGTGAATCTCTAAATTTATTACTTACTCTTTTCATAAATTATCTCCTTCTACTTGTTGCTATAAATGATATTTGGAAACCTTCATTTTTTCCAATTCCTTTATTAACAACACTCCAATCACCAGTATAAGTTGTTATTGTTATATTATTTTGCTTAAATGGATCATAATATGTAACTCTTTGATTTTGACTATCAAATATAGGTGCTAGTGTTTGTAATTCTTGTGGTGTTAGTTTTCTAAATTGTAATATCAATTTTGGGAACACACCTAGCAATGTCCCTGTTTGGTCGCCCGCTAGGTTTCTTCCACTATCTGGTCCCCATAATTTAGGGTATTGATATTCAACTTGAACTAAATATTGCCCCATTGAAATACCATTTATTACTAAACTATCTTTATCAATAAACATTTAATCACCTACCCATTCATTGCAAATCTAGTTCTATCGTTTGAACTTTGTAATATTCTATTCAATTTGCGTCCATCTATATAATTATCTACGAAATTATTTATAACCATGTGTCTAGCAATTGCTTGTCCTAATAAATCCATTTGTTGTGAATCAGTTAGAGGTAAAACACCTTCTTGTCCACGTTCTCCAGCAATGGCACTAGCTCCACCTACTGGAACACCACGACCTGGCATATTAATAATACCACCTTTGGCAAGTCTTGGAAGTTTAAATGTTGACAATTTTCCAAGATTAATTCCAGGGACTTTATTAATAACACCTATTAATCCATTTATTGCTCTAATTGGCGAATTTAATATATTTTCTATTGTTCTTAAAATGGCATTTACAACTCCTTTAAAGGCACCACCAACTATATCTCCTGCTGTTCTTCCTAAATCACCAAGAAATTTACCTATTTTGTTAATAGCTTCATTTACAAATCCTGGTATTCCTAAAATGAACTCTTTAACACTTTTAAGCATATCTTTGGCACCTTTTTTAATTCCATTCCATAGTCCAACAAAGAAATCTGCAACTGGTTTTATAATATGGTCATAAATCCATTGACCAACTTTTCCTAATGTTTCTTTTATTTTATCCCAATGTTTAATTATTAATGCTACAAGTAATACAATGGCTGCAACTATTAACATAATCCAAGCGACTGGATTAATTACTCCCATTGTTATTCCTATTCCTATCATTGTCAAAGATATACCTGCCAATATTAAAGCTATATCTCTTAAAATATTAGCAAATTTGTCCCATGAAGGATCTTTTATAAAATCTACTATATCTTTAATTAATAATACAAGTCCCATAACAATTAAACCAATTCCAGTTGCCATAATAAGATTTGCTCCTAGACTTATAGCAACTAAAGCACCAGCAATTCCCATAAGCCCAGCAATAACAACATCTTTATTTTCGGCAATCCATTTAACCCAAGCAGGAGCATCAATATTTTCAGGTGCTGATAAATCAAAACTTGGTGCAATTCCACCACTACTTCCTGAAGAACTATCACTTAATACGTTCATTTCATCAAACGAAGCAGTTGTTTTTTGCAATTCCTTTGCTTTTTTATTAGCAGCAGCCAATCCTTTATTAGCATTTTCAAATATATTTCTACCTGTCCACGCTTTAACAATATATGCAATATAGAACATTAATTGTTTTGCTAAATTAACTATTGCTCTTACAATTGGTTCAATTGTATATGCAAGTGCAATTTTCATATATTCGATGTCATCGCTTAATTGTTTATCACCTTGTGAAATCATATCTATTGACCTTCTAACAAACATAAATGCACTACGAATACCAAATACAGCAACTGCCATTTTTGCAATTCTTTTAGTAACTTTTTGAAGTGAATTTCCTACACCATCAACTGATTCTTTTATTTTATTAAAGCCTGCCATTTGAGCTTCTCTTATACTTTGATTATATTTTTCTTGTTTTTCTTTTAAACCAAGTAATTGATTTCCTAATCTTTCATATTCGGCTTCTAATTTTTCAGTATCGCCAACTTCAAAACCCATATCTGCTTGTTTTAATTTATCTTCTATATCAAGCATTTTA
>AUXO010847630.1_pt1 | contig 11471 bp, 10 predicted proteins | sample 768731 | NCBI WGS metagenome assembly AUXO01 (sample SAMN02715735, study PRJNA202380) | gut metagenome | biome: sheep rumen | host: Ovis aries | place: New Zealand: Palmerston North | reverse complement strand
ATCCATTAAATCTACATCAAAATATTTATTCCATCCATGACGCTCAATAGTTTTTAAGTGTTTTTCTGTTGTGTTTCTTTCTCCGCCATATGCTGCATTACATTCAACAATTGTACCATTTACATATTCAACCATTGGCTTCATAAACTCTGGTCTTAAATAATTTTGGTTTCCCTCTTCTCCTGAATGAACTTTAACAGCAATTTTTCCTGGCAAACTCTTTCCTAAAGCATTATACATTTTAATAACATTTTCTGGTGTAATTTCTCTGCAAAAATAAACTTTAGCTTTTTCCATTTTATTTCCTCCTTTTAATCAATTTTTACATTGTAGGCATTTTTTCTAAAATAAATATGAACTCACATAAAATGCATTTGAAATTTCAGCACTCTTATTTAAAGCTTGAAAATCCTGAACACTCTCACTTAAAATCTCAACTTTATTTTTTAAACTATCATAATGTAAAAGTACATAGTCATTTTTTAATGTATTTTTAAGTAATATTAGTTCTTCATTATTATATACAATTACATTGTTTCTATTGTCTTCTACATATTCAATTTCTTCTAACTCTTCTTCAACATTGTCTTCAGCAAGTTCCTGAACTTCCTCTTCTTCATCAGTATCTTCTTCAACATCTTCTTCAGCATCCTCTTCACTTATATCATCAATAACACTTTCTTCATCTTCAATAGAATTTTCATCTAGATATTCAAAATCTTTCATAATATATTCGTCTATAACGCTTAAATCATCAATTTGAAGAATTTCATATTTTTTATCCTTTAGCCCTATAATATAATTTTCAAAAGTGTATATATTATCATATTCTTTTAAATCATTCTCACTATTAATATTATCAACTATATAATATTCTTTTTCATTAAAATCATATACAATTCTATAATTATTATAAGAATTAATTGTTAATTCATTTTCATCATCAATATGCTTTTGACCATTTAAATCAAAATATCCATGTTCGGCTTCATCATAAAAAGGAATGTTTCCATCTGCAAATGAATATATTCCTTCATTAAACAGCAAGTTTTCACAATTTAAGCTAACTATTTCTCCATTTGATACATTTATTAAATTATATTTTCTTTCTAAATTATATAAACTATTTTCTTCATCTATATTAGTTGAAGCAACATCAAATAATTTTTCTATAACATTTTCTTTATACTCCACTATATCCGGATCATATTCTATTTGAATTATATAATTTGAATTATTCTTATTTTCAAAATATTTATATTTAAAACCATCCTCAGATTCATATTCTTCACCATTAAATTCTTTTTCTGAATATAAAGCTATTTTTGAATTTTCATCCATATCCACTTCCAAATCTGCTCTATCATAATTTATTAATTTATTTTCAATAGAATAATTTAATAAATCTAATAAATATTCTTCAATATAATCTGGTTTTCCGGAATCTTCAACTTCACATATTTTTTCTATTCTACTATTTATTAAATAAGGTTTTTCTGAAGTTACATCATCTACTATTCCAATAAGTGAATACTCATCATTTTTATATAATTTAGCAAATGATATAGAAGTCGTGCTTTCATTAAATTCTGCTATACTTTTATAATTTTCATCTAGTATATTAATAAATAACTCACCACTTTCAGGATTTTGTTCAGTTATAAAATAAACGTCTTCATTTGGTTTAAGTAATGAAATATTTTTAGATAGTTTATCAGCATTTATATTTATATGTGCACTACTTTTAAAAAGTGGAAATGCCACAAATGCTGAAATTGTAAAAAATAATAAAAGTGCAATTATAAGTTCTAATATTGTTGATATTAAATTGTCTTTTACTTTCGTTTTTGCATTTTTATTTTTAATAGCTATACTAAGCATTAAATTTATAAAAACAAGTACTATAGTACATAAAGCAATTAAGTATGATATTATTGAATTATTATTTATAAAATTATATGATACTATAAATAAACCACTTGTTACAATATCAACAATAAATACAATTATACTATTTTTAAATAGATCATAAACACCATATATAGCATATACAACTGCAAAACATATTAATATATTCACTAACTTTTCAATAGTTCCATATGTGTTAAGCGATAATACTTCTCCTATATTATCTAAATATCCATAAATCTTAATTAAAACTAATATTCCAATACTTAAAAAAGATAGTATTCTTTTTAGATTAATTCTTCTCATTCGTGTTCTCCTTATTTATTATTTATAATAAATCATTAATATTTTTTATACATATTATATCATCAATTATATCTATAACTGAATAAATTATCATTATAACACCAATTGTAGTAATGATAGCACCTGGGTTCAATATAATAAATAAGCCACAAATAAACATTATTAATGAAAGTAGAAAACTATATCCCCAAACATTAAGTTCAAGCTGTCTCATTTTTAATGTTAAAGTAAACTTAATTAAAGAACTATAAATTGTCCAAATTCCTATTATAATTCTAAGAATAGTTTCAATTGCACTTCCATAATACATTGTTACTATTCCAATAACCACAAACATTAGTCCAAATACAAGTTCATAATTATAAGCTTCAAAATTTGTTTGTTGCATTTTTATTCCTTGCACTACTTTAACTGCACCATATATAATAAAAAGTACTCCTAATACATAAGATATAATTTTAATAGCAACATCAGCTTTAATTATTAAAATAATTCCTAAAATAATAAATATTACAGATTCAATTATTGAAATTACACCTGTCTTCTTTAGCATTTTTGAAAGATAATCCATATAATCACACCTCATATTTGCATATTTAGGTTTTACGGATTAAACCTATAAACCATTTTTACATATCTATTTTATTATAAATTTTAAAAAAATTAAATAGATTTATTACATTTATTTTATTGTTTAAATGATTTTTTTATTGTATAATTAAACAAAAGTTAAAAAAATGAAAGGAACTAGCTAATAATTAGCAAGTTATAATCTTATGGATAGTAGTGATTTTATAAAAGATAATAATAATAAAGATAATAGCCCTAAAGGAAATTTCTTTTCTGATATGTATGATGACTTTTTTTACTTAATTTCATCTAATCCAGAAATATTCGATAAAAAATCAAATACAGAAATTCCTAAAATTGAAGTTCCCAAAAGTGCTTCTAAAAATAATATTAATGAAAAAATTCAAACTGGTACTGATAATAAGAACGAAACAGCTTCAAATGGGCAAACTGAGAAGGAAAAAACTCAAATATTAACTGAAGAAGAAAGAAAAGAAAAAATAAATGACTTTTACAATAGAATAGACAATTCACATCTTTCTGAAGAGTCAAAAATAGTTCTTAAAAAAATGATAGAATATGCACATAAATTTGATGAAAAAATAGTTAATAAATACATTCCATTTAATATGAGAATATATGCAGATAATGATGAATTTTTATTTGAAATTGTAAATATAATAATAGATAGTTTTACATTTTTCAATTATATGAAAAATGATGAAGCTGTACAAAGATCTTTCTTTGTAGTAGAAGATTCAAATAATATTACAGAACTATATTCTGTAAAAAATAGCTTAGTAGTTTTCAAAGATGCACATGGGCTTTTAAATCAAGATAAAAGTATTAGAGATAAAATATTAAATGTATGGGAATCTACAATATTAGACTATTCTAATTTAGATGGAATAACAACAATTATTTCAGATACAAGTAAAGAAAAAGTAGATAGCATTTTTACTACAAATACTACTTTAAAAGATAAGATTTTTGATTATGAACTATTTACAGTTCCACCTGATGCACAAGAAATATATCAATCTATATTAAATACATTAAAAAAAGATTATATATTAACAGGTGAGTTTGAAATAAAACTATTAGATTATATAAATGAAACATATAACAAAACAACATTATCATCTCCAGAATATATTTCTTCAACAATTGAAAAAATATTATTCAATAAAAACGATGACATTATTAATGATTCTACAATTCCAGAATTTGAAAAAAATAAATCTATAGATGAAATATTTAAAGAGTTAAATGAACTAGTTGGGCTTGATAATGTTAAACAAATGCTTACAGACTTAGTAGATTTGATTGAATTTAAGAAAAAATCTGGTTCATATTTGAAAATAAAAGACACAAATCTTCACATGGTATTTCTAGGAAATCCTGGTACTGGTAAAACAACAGTTGCAAGAATGGTTGCTGGTATTTTATATAATTTAGATTATATCGAACAAAATAAGTTAATAGAAGTTTCAGCAAAAGATTTAATTGGACAATATGTTGGTCAAACTGCACCAAAAACAATGGAAGTTATTGAAAAAGCTTTAGGCGGAGTTTTATTTATAGATGAAGCTTATTCCCTTGCTACAAAACCTGGACAAGCTACAACATTTAATGAAGAATGTATAGCAACATTAATTCAAGCTATGGAAAATTATAGAGATAACTTAGTTGTTATATTTGCAGGATACACAAAAGAAATGGATGCCTTTTTAAAATCTAATTCAGGTATTATTTCTAGAATTGGTTATACTCTTGAGTTTAAAGATTATACAGTAGATGAACTTATACAAATTTTGCAATCAATGTTTAAAAAATCAGGATTTATCGTTGATGAAAAAGCATTAGAAAAATCTCGAGAAATAATAGAAAAATATCGTCATACAGAAGGTTTTGGAAATGCAAGATTTGTTAGAAACTTATATGAAAAATCAGTTATAAAGCATGCAACAAACACCAAAAAGGAAACTTCAAAAACTGCTCTAAAAACTATTACTGCAGAAGATATAACAGATGAAAATATTTCAAAACTTAATTAAAAGAAGAACGTCCAAACTTGAGGGACGTTCTTTTTAGTCCAATTTTCTGGACTCTTGGGACACTCTTTTCATTTAATTTTGTCCTAATTCTACTTCCATTTCTATTTCTTTTCCTTCTCTTTCAATTAAAAGAATAACCTTATCACCTGGAGATTTAGAATAAATATATTTTCTTAAATCATTCATTTTGTTTATTTCAATCCCATCAATTTTAACTATTATATCTCCAACTTTTAATTCACTATTAAATAATGGACCATCTACCTGAATACTTGCAACATATACTCCACTTTCTATATCTAATTTAGAATCCAAATATGGAATTACTTCTTTATCATAACCATAAATTCCAAGATATGCCTCTTCAAATTTACCATTTTGAATCAATTTTTCTAGTATTGGTTTTATAATATTTATAGGTACAGCAAAGCCTATCCCATCTGCATCACTAATTTTCACTGTATTAATTCCAATTAATTCACCATTAGTATTAATAAGTGGACCTCCACTGTTTCCTTCGTTTATTGTAGCATCTGTTTGAATTAAGTCCTCCATATATGTTCCACTATCTTCTGTTTCAGTAACCTTTATCGTTCTATTTATACCACTTATAATTCCTTTAGTTATAGTCCTCTGAAACTCAATTCCTACTGGATTTCCAATGGCATAAACTTCATCTGCTAAATTAATACTATCTGAATCTCCTATATTAATATAGCTTAATCCATTTGCAAATATTTTTATTATAGAAAGATCTAGATTATTATCAGCCCATACTACTACTCCATCATATATTTTACCATTTTCTAATGTTACATAACAATTACTGTATTTTCCACCAGACACATGTTCATTAGTTAATATATAACCATTATCAGATAGTATTATCCCACTGCCAAGTCCTAAAGTTTCTTCTGCATTTTTTAAAAAAATAGTACTCCCTTTCTGTTCCAATTTTGAAACACCTACAACACTTTTAGTCACATTACTTATTATTCTAGAAATGCCTTTTTCCACATTTTCTTCATTATTTGTTGATAATTTTTCTACTTCATAATTTGTTTTTACAACTTGACTTATATCTGTTTTATCAACTTTTAAAATTAAAACACATAAAAGCATAATAATAACTATTAATAATACAAATATTATAAATTGATTTCTTAATTTATCTCTTTTATTTTCATAATACATTTTGACTCCTATATTATTTAAATTTATTTCAAATTTTATCTTTTCCATTTTTTTCAATTTTATTCACTTGTATTATATTTACTTATTTTCTTAAATAATATATAATGTCTCTACAAATACCAAATATATTTATATAAGGAAGGTATATATGCTAAATAGTCTTTTAAATGATAATTATACTATTATGGTCATAGAAAATAGTAATAGTATTTCAAATAAACTAAATAACATATTAAAATTTACTAAATATGATATTATTAAATCTTCTAATTTAAGTTCATCACTAATAACTTTAAAAAGTGGAAAAATAGATATCTTAATAATTGATTCTTCTAATATTGAAAATAATAATTTTGATGAATTAAAAAGCATTCGAAATAATAATGAAGATTTATATATTATAGTATTAATAGATGATGAAAAATCAATTAACATAAAAACTCTTCAAGACATTGGAGTTCAAGGCTATTTTTCTAAAAATGATAAATTAAATCAACTCCAACTTTTTACTCAAACAGCTATAAACTATATTGACCAGATTAGAACCATAAAAAATATTAATGAAGAACTTCTTGAATCTAAAAAGCAAATTGAATCTGCATATTTAGAAAGTATTGAAATATTAAGACAAACAGTTGAAGCTAAAGACAATTATACAAGAGGTCATTCAGATAGAGTTGCATCATATTCAGTATTAATAGGTCAAAGATTAGGGCTTTCTTCAGACGATATTAGAACTCTACGTGTTGGTGGAATGTTCCATGATATTGGAAAAATTGGAATTCCTGATAGTATTTTACTAAAAACTGACAAATTAACTGATGAAGAATATAATGAAATAAAAAAACATCCTATTATAGGGAAAAATATTCTTTCTAATGCTGTAATATTCAAAAATATTATTCCAATAGTTTTATATCATCATGAAAGATATGATGGAAAAGGTTATCCATATGGTTTATCTGATAAAGACATACCATTTTTGGCAAGAATCGTTTCTGTTGCAGATGCTTTTGATGCAATGACAACAAAGCGTTCTTATAGACCTGAACTTAAACTCGATTATGTAAAAAATGAAATAAAATCTAAAATGGGAACACAGTTTGATCCAATTGTTGCTACAACATTTTTAGATATCCTTAATAGTGAATATAATTTAATTTCAGAAATACAAAAAAGTTATTAACAAAAAAGGACATTTGAATCACTTTCAAATGTCCTCTATTTTTTAATTATTGTACAGTTGGTGCTGGGACTGGTGCAGGTGCCGGCCCCACTCTTATAATTGTTTGCATAGGAGAATAAGTATCATTAGATAAAATATCTTTTGAAACAACTTCCCCATTTAATCTTTTTTCAATATATGTTGTAACTCTATATCCTAAATGTCCTGATTGTGAAACAACTTGTTGCCCTGGAGCTAAGCTTGGATCTTGAACATAATTAGTTCCATAAGGAATTGTTCCAGTAGTAACTGGTAATATTTTTATTTCATATTCTTCTGCCTCTTGAACTCCATAAATTGTAAACTCAGCGACTCCGTTTTTTACGCTTGCTTCAAGTTTTATTGGATATGACCTTGAGTTTCTAAATTGAAAATCTTTAGTTCCATAAACAACTGTTGCATCTCTACCAACCTGAATATAAGAAGCTGGATATGAATGATTTTTTCTTTCTACAATTTCTAAATTAGCAAATAGTACAGCATTATATAATGTTGAAGAAATTTGACATATTCCTCCTGCTAATCCATCTACTACTCCACCATCAGCATATATTTTGGCATCTTTATATCCCTCTTCTATTGTTCTTTTACCAACAACAGTATTAAATGAAAATACTTCACCTGGCATTAATACTTTTCCATTTATTTTTCTAGCAGCAATTTCCAAATTAGTACTTCTATTAATATTACTAGCATCATATTTTGTACTAAATTTAGAAATCGTATATGGAAATGCTTCTTTTCCTAAATCTTGAATTGTTTTCTCGGCTTTTGTTATTTTAAGTGGTATAGAATAATCTTCTTTGCTTTCTTTTGAAATAATTTCTTTTGCCTCTTCTATGCTAACACCAAAGTCTACTCCATCTACATCTACAAATATTTGATATGGATCTGTTTCAAAATATGCATCTTTTGGTTCTCTATAAATTTCTTCATGAATTTTATCTATATCTATATCTTTAGCTTTAACATCTTTAACCGGAATATCTAATGTTTGAGAATAATTATCTTGCATTATTTCTTCTATATTTCTTTTATTAATACTATCTATTATAGATTTTTTTAAACTTTCTCTATCTACTTCTATTCCGTCTTTTCCTCTACTTATTATTAAATTCTTATCTTCAATATAATAAGATGGTTCAACTACGACTCCAGGCAATTCTGAATTTAAATTATTAATAAAATCATTAAGCAAATTTTCATTATATGAATATTCAAAATTTATTTTTTTATTAAATAATGTGGTACCTAAAATACTATAATTGTTCTTAAATAAATTTCCATCTCTACCAACATTATATGCTTCAAGAATTGCACCATCAACATCATATTTATATTCTATTTCTTCTGGCTTTAATTTAATACTATAATTATCATTATATTTCAAATTAAGCTCTGGCATTAATTTTTTATCTGTAACTTCATTTAACAGTTTTTTAGCATCTTCAATACCTAATTTTGAAACATCAACATCATCTATTTTTATACCACTAATAATATTAGAATTGTTAATGTTCAATAAAGCAAAAACTGTAGATATTAATAAAAATATTAAGAAAATCATTACTGAGCAAATAATAATTAAGTTCTTTTTTCTCTTATTTTTAAGCATCTGTTTAGCATATTCCGGTTTTTCACTAGTAGTTTTATTAACTTCTTTCTCAGTAAGATTATTTTCATGTATTTTTACACTTTCATTAGAAGTATTACTATTATTTTCAATTTTTTCTTCAATCTTTTTTTCTACTACAATTTCTTCTTTTATTTCTTCAGCTTTTTCACTACTGTTTTCTATTACTGTTTCATCTTTTTTTACGTCTTGAGTAATTGTATTAGTATTATTTTTTTTATCATCTTGATTTGTTTTAGAATTTGAAACATTATTAACATTTTTATTATTGTTTAAATTTTTGTTATAATTTTTTTTCTTATTCTTTACTTTTTTTTTCTTTTTTGATGCAGACATTTAAAGACTTTCCTTTCTTAGACAATTTCAGTAATTATATTATCATATGTTGTTTTTTTACGCAATATTTTTTTTACCTATGGACAACAAAAAAAATTATAGATATAATGACTTTAACAATTTATATATTTTATTCAAAATTAATAAATTTATTAATATATTTAAAGATTATATGTCTTTCCTAGATATAAAGAAGTGAGGTTACAAAGATGATAGGAAATATGATTTCAAAAATAAGAAAGGAAAAAGGTATTACTAAAACAGAGCTTGCTAGACAAACAGACATTAATATAGGACACTTAACTCACATTGAAAAAGGTGAAAGAAATCCTAGCCATAAAGCTTTAAAATCTATTTGCTATGCATTAAATGTCCCTTATCAAGAATTACTATATACATATGATCAAGAATTATCTGATGAGCAATTAGAATATAAATACATTAATTATATTCCTTATAATCAAGTACCCGCCATTTCAAAAATAGATGAATATATAGAATGTCCTTATGATTTTTCAAATGCATCATTTGCATATAAAGTCCCAGACTCATCTATGGAACCTCTTATAAGAGAAGGTTCTTATGCATATATTGAAATAAATGGATTAATTGAAAATCGAGCAATTGGATTATTCAAATTAAATGGAGATTATTTAATTAGAAGATTAATGTATAAAAACGGAAAATTTGTACTAAGAGCAGATAATAAAGAAATTAAAGATATTAATATCAGTTCAAAAGATCAGTTTCAAATTATAGGAAGAGTATATATTTAAATATATGGAAGGAGATACCTAAATGGGCGTTAAAAACTTACAAAATGAAAGTAGAAAATATACCAAGCAACTAGGATCTTTTAATATTTTAGAATACACTAAAGATTTAAGTGTAAGTCCTTATAATGCTGCAACAGAATATTTCATGGAAAAAATGGGAGTTAGACGTCGCCAAGTAATTGCAAAAATAAAAGATAGTCAAATTATGATGCAAGCAGGAGCACTTCAATGGATGACTGGTAAAATTACAATGACATCTGATGTTAAAGGTGCAAAAGATTTACTTGGAAAAGCTATTAAAGGAGCAGTTACTAAAGAATCTGCTGTAAAACCTGTATATACCGGAACAGGTATAATTGCATTAGAACCAACTTACAAGTATTTATTATTAGTTGATGTAGGTTCTTGGGGAGAATCTGGAATTACAATTGAAGATGGAATGTATTTGGCATCTGATGGTAATATAAAACTAAATGTAGTATCAAGAAAAAATATATCATCAGCAGTACTTGGAAACGAAGGTCTATTTAATTTAAGTCTTTCTGGAAATGGTGTTGCTGTATTAGAAAGTAATGTTCCAGAAGAGGAACTAATTGAAGTGAATTTAGAAAATGGAGAATTAAAAATTGATGGTAGACAAGCTATATGCTGGACAACATCACTTGATTTTACTGTTGAAAAAAGTTCTAAATCTTTAGTAGGGTCTGCTTTATCAAATGAAGGATTACTTAATGTATATCGTGGTACTGGAAAAGTATTAATGAGTCCAGTTGCACCAACAAATTCTTTAATTAATGCTACTAATACTGTATCAGCAAATGCAGCTGATAAAAAGAGTAATGTTTCAAATGTTGCTGGAATCGCTGGAAGCTTTTTAGGTGGTATGTTAAATTAAAATAATGGAAGGAGTCATATAATTTTTAAATTATATGTTTATATAGATTAATGGAATTAGTTAAAAACATTTTTTTTAATACAGATAGATTAACAGCTGGAAACACTGTTAAAATTTCTTATATTGGAAAGTTTTTTCAAGATTCTTCTGAAAAGGTATTTATGAAATACACTTTTGGTGATACATGGGAAGAATTTACTGAAAATGAAATGATTAAAACTGAGCTAGGTTATCAAACAGAAATAGAATTACAAGATAAAGGTACTTTTAGATTTTGTTTAAAAAATGATAAAGATGAGTGGGATAATAATAACGGAAATGATTATGTTTTTGAGGTTGAACATCCTGAAATGTCTTTAGTAGTTATTGAAAAACACAAACCAGCTAGAAGACTAAGGAAATCATACATCTGGTCTAAAAAAATGAGATTAGCAATATACAAACTCTTAATTACCATACCTAAAATTATAACTGGAAATTATAAAAAGAAAAATGAAGATAATAGCATATAAAATAAAAAAGAGTTTCTACACAGAAGCTCTTTTTATATTACAATTCCACCATTTGGAGA
>AUXO010733128.1_pt1 | contig 11471 bp, 12 predicted proteins | sample 768731 | NCBI WGS metagenome assembly AUXO01 (sample SAMN02715735, study PRJNA202380) | gut metagenome | biome: sheep rumen | host: Ovis aries | place: New Zealand: Palmerston North | reverse complement strand
CACCTTCTTTCTATAAATAGTTTATCATATTTTTTTGAAAGAAAAAAGAGCTTTTATAGCTCTACGTTGTGGTAAACGGTTTGGACATCTTCTATTTCTTCTAGCATATCTAGCATTCTTTTAAATGTGTCTAAATCTTCTCCAGCTAGAGTTACTTTTTCTTTTGGAAGCATCGTGATTTCATCAATATCAAATTCAATATTTGGTATTTTTTTAGCTATAGCTTCTTTTATTTTATATAAGTCGTTTGGAGCTCCATAGACGATTGTTTCACCGTTTTCCATTTCAATATCTGTTACATCGATGCCTTCTTCAATTAAAGCTTCTAGTGTTTCTTCGTCTGAAAGTCCTTTAAAACTTACTATTGATAAGTGGTCATACATATAACTTACGCTTCCTTGGGCGCCCATTTTAACATGGCACTTATTAATAACAGCTCTTACACTGCTGACGCTTCTATTTACGTTATCTGTAAGACATGTTGCTATAGCGGTAGAACCTGCCGGTCCAAAAATTTCATAATTTGTTTCAACGTATGTTTCATCTGCTCCACTGCCAACTTTATCAATGGCTCTTTTTACAATGTCATTTGGCACTTGTTCTTTTTTAGCTTTTTCCATTAATCTTTTTAGTGAAGGATTTCCCTCTGGTTCTGTGCCACCATTTTTTGCAGCTTGATATATTTCTCTTGCGTACATTGAGTATAATTTGGCCTTTGCGGCTCCGGTTTTTTGAATGCTAGCTTTTCTTACTTCATATGCTCTTCCCATTTAAATCTTCCTTTCTGTGCTTTTGATAAGGCGTCTTGGGCTGCGTTTTGTTCTGCAGCTTTTTTACTGTTGGCTTCGCCTACTCCATAAACTATTCCATCAATTATAGCTTCAGCTTTAAAATGTCTATTGTGAGCAGGTCCTGATTCTTCGACTATTTTATATTCTAAACTTTTTTTATCTGTTTGGACATATTCTTGAAGAACTGATTTATAATCATCAAAAAAATCAATTTCATGGTTTTCGATGTGTGGCACTATATTTTCGTTAAAAAACTTTTTTACAACATCTAAGCCTTGGTCTAAATATAAGGCGCCTAAAAATGATTCAAAAATATCGGCTAATATGGCTTTTCTTTTTCTTCCGCCACTAGCTTCTTCGCCTATGCCTAATTTCAAATATTTTTCTAATCCTAATTTTTTTGAATATTCGTAATTAGCCGTAGTGCATACATAGTGCGCTCTTAGTTTTGTCATTTCACCTTCATCATATTCATATCTACTATAAAGATATTCGCTCATTAAAAGTTCTAAAACGGCATCGCCTAAAAATTCTAGTCTTTCGTAGCTAATTGTATCATTTTCGTTAGCGTAAGATGTGTGTGAAAATGCTGTTTCATATAGATTGATAAGATTTGGCTTTATATTTAATTTATCTAAGAGTTCCATTTAAATCACCTATAGTATTATATCATATTTTCATATGTTTTGCCTATTATTTATGCGAAAACGGTCTTTGGTGTAAACTCGCAAATATTTATTTTACTTTTAAAGTGGTTTTATAGTATAATTGTTTTGAGGACATATGAAAAAAATATTGATTGGATTAATTAAGATTTATCAAAAGATTCCTGGCCCTTGGCATAATACGTGCAGGCATATTCCAACTTGTTCAAATTATGCGATTGAGGCTATTTATGAGTATGGTGCTTTTAAAGGTGGTATTTTATCTTTAAAACGAATTTTAAGATGTAATCCGTGGGGAAGCTCAGGATATGATCCAGTTATTAAGGAGGATAAGGATGAAAAAGTTATTTAAATTATTTTTGCTATTTATTTTTTGTTTTTTAACAACTGCTTGTATAAGGCGAGATGGCATGGAAAATATAACTATTTATACAACAAACTATCCATCATATTTTATAACTAAAAAGCTATATGGTAAGTTTAGTAATATTCAAAGTATTTATCCTAAGGGGGTTAATATTGATAGTTATAAATTAACTAATAAACAGATTAAAGATTATAGTAATTCTAGTTTATTTATATTTAATGGTCTTGGTAAAGAAAAAAGTATTGTCACGAAGATGCGCAAGTACAATAAAAGTTTAAAAATAATCGACACTACTTTATCAATGGAATATACTTATGATATGAACGAGCTTTGGCTTGATCCAGCTAATTTGCTAATGATGGCTCAAAACATAAAGTCTGGATTTAATGAATATATCGATAGTTATTATTTAAATAATAATATAAATGATAGTTATGAGAATTTAAAAGTAAATATTTCAAATTTGGATGCTAAATTTAAAGATACTATACTAAATGGTAATAGTAAAGTAATTGTTACTTCTAGTAAGGTTTTTAAATATTTGGAAAAGTATGGACTTACTGTATATGTTTTAGATGAGGGTGATTCTAATATCGAAATAACTACTAATGAGGTTAGAAAGTTAATTCGTGATGGCAAGATTAAGTATATTTTTATTAAGAATGATGAAAATGAAAACGAGACAATTAAGAATTTAGTAAATTCTACAAATGTAAGTGTTCAAAAATGGCATATGTTATCAAATCTTTCAGAAGATGAAAGCAATGATGGTAAAGATTATTTTGATATTATGAATGACAATTTAGAGCTTCTTAAAAATGAACTTTATAAATAGCGAGCTATTTTCTAGCTCGCTTTATTATTAAAATTATAATAGATATTGTAACTAAAGAAGCAATTATGATATGTTCTTTTATAAAATTTATAATGCTAAAGGGGATTTTTTCCTTTAAATATATTGTTTGATTATCTAGCAAATCTTCCTTGTAATATATTTTTAGTGTTCCTAATTTTTCTTTAGTAAATGGGGTTACTTCTTCTACTCCATCATAGATATATCTTATATTGTTTTTGTCATAGTCATTTGGTAAATATTTTATTATATCTTTTTCTGGGTATAATTCTATTTTGGTTTTTTTAGAATATTTTACATTTAATTTTTTAAACGGTTTATTTTTATCTACTATTTTTTGATTACTGTAGTTTTGGATGAAATAATCATATATTGTTTCAGCATCTTCTATATGGTGCGGAGCTTTTTTATCATATGTGGCTCCTAAAGTTATTAGTATATAATTTGTATTTTTATCTTTTGCAATGGTAGCTAGGCAAAGTCCAGCTCCAGTTGTTGTTCCCGTTTTGCCTCCTATGATATATGGAACGTCAATGTTAAATGCTTTGGCGTTTTTTTGAATGGTACTTTTGAGGGTAAGTTTGCCAGTAGTTGTTTTATATTCTTTGGTTTTTATGATATTTTTAAATTCTTCTATTTCGAGGGCTTTACTAAAAATTATTAAAAGGTCTTCGGCAGTTGAATAGTTATTTTCATCGTCTAAACCTATAACATTACTAAAGTTTGTGTTTTTTAAGTTTAGTTTTTTTGCTTTTTGATTCATTAGTTTTACAAATTCTTCTTCACTGCCGGCAACATTTCTCGCAATAGCTTTGGCGGCGTCAGCTCCTGATGGCAACAAAAGTCCATAAAGTAAGTCTTTATACGTAACAATTTCTCCTATTTTAAATCCTGCTGTTACAAGATTAGCTTCGGCTATTCCTTTAAAATCGTCTTTGATTATCACTGTTTGTCTATTAATATCATCGATATTTTCTAAAGCTATGATGGCGGTCATTATTTTAGTTAGTGATGCTATTTGGACTTTGTCTTTAGCGTTTTTTTCGTATAATATTTCTTTACTATCTAGGTTATATAAAATGGCGTTTTTAGAGCTTATATTTAAATTGATGGCTTGGACTTTTATAGGTATTAATATGATCAGGAGTAATAGTATTTTTATTTTTTTTTGATTTATAAAGTTAATCATTTTTTCACCTAACTTATTATTTTCTTAATTTTTTCTAAAGAATCGGTGTTTGAAATTCCAAATCTTGGAATTTTGTATTTATCTACTCCGCGAGTTACTTTTCGCCCTCCACCAGCAAAAGCCATAGTAAATCCTGCTTCTTTTAATGCTTCTATAGCATGGTCATTATATTCGTAAAATGGATAAGCAAAATATTTAGAATTATTTAAACTTTCACTACTTTTCTTTAGGTCATTTATTATATATTCTTTGTCTTTGCATAGTATTGCTCCACCTCTTCCGATTGGGCATTCTTTTAAATTATGCATATTCCAAGTGTGCGAATGAATTTCTAAATTTCTAGATTTGTAAGCATCTGGTGAAGAAAGATGCCCTATTAAAAATAATGTGGCGTGGAGATTATATTTTTCTAGTATTTCAATGTTTCTACTTACATACCATCCGTCATCAATGGTTATTACTACGGTTTTTTCTGGTAAATTTATTTTATTATCTATCCATAGTTCTAAATCTTCCATGGTTGCGGTATAGTAATCATTTTCTTTCAAGTATTTCATTTGTTCATCATACTGATAGTCTCTTAGGCATATGTTTTGTCTACATTCTTTTGCTTCTTCTTCGTTAATGATGTAGTGGTAATTAATAACGGCAATAGCTTCAGTACTTTTAAATTTATCTATCTTTTTTTCTTCTTTTATATCTTCTTTATTTATATATACTTTTTTTTCATCAAATATGAAGTGATATTTATCATCTATCATTATTGGATTAAAAGTTATTTCTTTATTAAAATTATAATATGAGTTTTCGCTGATATATATATTACTATTTGGTTTTAATGTTACTTCTAAGTTATATGGAACATAATTATATTTAGCTTCCTCTTCTTTTTTATCTTTTTTGACGTCTTTGTATGAAATATATGCATCGATATTTTTGGCATAAAAGTATTTTGTGTTCTTATCTATTTTTTGTTTTTCAAGGTTTAAAGTAATATTTGATAACATTCCTATTACTTTTTCATTTTTATCATATATTTTTGCCTTTGATTCAGTTTTAACGTATTGGTTATAATGACTTGATATTTCTTTTATAAGTTCTTTTTCTTCTTTTACTTTCTTCTTTTGCATTTCCTCTTTGTATTTAAGTACTGATAAACTTGTTATGGTTAAAATAGCTAGTATTAATATTATTACTGGCCACTTTTTAATTCTTCTTTTTTTCATTTTCTCACCATATTCATAGTATCATATTATTTTTAAAATTTAAAGATATTCATGAAAAAAGATAATCCAATATGAATTATCTTTTTAGATAAGGTTTTAAGAAGGCTCCGGTATAACTTTCAGGACAGTCAGCAACATCTTCTGGAGTTCCCGTTATAACTATGTTTCCACCTTCGTCCCCGCCTTCTTTGCCTAAGTCTATTATATAATCTGCTACTTTGATAACGTCTAGGTTGTGCTCGATAACAATTACAGTATCTCCGTTATCAGCTATTCTATCTAGTATTACTAATAGTTTTTTAATGTCATCTGTATGAAGTCCAGTAGTTGGTTCATCTAGGATAAATAAGCTTTTTCCTGTTGGTTTTTTTTGAAGTTCTTTGGCTAACTTTATTCTTGCGGCTTCACCGCCCGATAGGGTTGGTGCAGGCTGCCCTAATTTAATATACGAAAGTCCAACGTCCATAAGCATTTCTAATTTATGCTTTATTTTTTGATGATTTTTGAAAAACTCTAATGCTTCTTCAACAGTCATATCAAGTACTTCTGATATATTTTTTCCTTTATATTTTATTTGAAGAGTTTCACTGTTATAACGAGTACCGTGACATACTTCACAAGGTACGTAAACGTCAGGAAGAAAATGCATTTCAATTTTTTTAACACCATCTCCCCAGCAAGCTTCACATCTTCCACCTTTAACATTAAACGAGAAACGTCCTTTATCATAACCTCGCATTTTGGCTTCTTTGGTTTCTGTAAATACATCTCTAATATCATCAAATACTCCGGTGTATGTGGCAGGGTTGCTTCTTGGAGTTCTGCCGATTGGAGCTTGGGAAATATCAACTACTTTGTCAATATTTTCTAGACCTTTTATTGTTTTAAATTTTCCTGGTTTTATTTTTGTTTTATATAGATTATTGGAAACGGCTCTATATAATATTTCGTTTACTAGGGTGCTTTTTCCAGAACCGGAAACACCGGTTACACAGATAAATTTACCTAGTGGAAATTTAACTTTTATGTTTTTTAAATTATTTTCTGTAGCTCCAGTAATTTCTAAATATTTCTTATTTCCTTTTCTCCTTTTCTTTGGCACTTCTATTTTGTACTCACCGGTTAAATATTTGGCAGTTATACTGTTTTTATTTTTCATTACTTCTTCTGGCGTTCCTTGAGCAATTACTTCACCACCGTGAACGCCAGCTTTTGGTCCGATATCAACTAGATAGTCGGCGGCAAGCATAGTGTCGGTGTCGTGTTCAACGACTATAAGGGTATTACCTAAATCACGCATTTCTAAAAGTGAATTTATTAGTCTATTATTATCTCTTTGATGAAGTCCAATACTAGGCTCGTCTAGAACGTATAAAACTCCTGTAAGTCTTGAACCTATTTGGGTAGCAAGTCTGATTCTTTGGGCTTCACCACCTGATAGAGTTTTAGCTTCTCTTGATAAAGTCAAATATTCTAATCCGACATTTATTAAAAACTTTAATCTTGAATTTATTTCTTTAATAACTAAATCTGATATTTCTTTTTGTTCTTTGTTTAGTTTAAGATTTGTTAAAAATTCATAAAGTTTACCTATCGAAAGTTTAGTTACTTCATATATGTTTTTTCCACCTATAAGAACGGATAATATACTGTCATCTAGTCTTGACCCGTGACATTTAGGACACTCTAATTCGGTCATATAATTTTCTATCCACTGTCTTATCCAAGTGCTTTTGGTTTCTACATATCTTCTTTCAAGATTGGTTATTATTCCTTCGAAAAATCCTTTAGTAGTTCTGGTGTTTCCGGTCTTAGATGTATAGTTGAATGTCATGATGTCAGTGGATCCGTATAGTATTATATCAAGCTGCTCTCTTTTTAAATTTTTTACTGGTGTATCCATGTCTATTTTGTGGTGCTTACATGCTGTTTCTAGGTTAGTATATGTTATATTGTTATCATCACCACTAACTACGGCAATAGCTCCTTCGTTTAAGCTTTTGTTTTTGTCTGGAATAATTAAATCTTCATCAATTTTATATTTAATTCCAAGACCTTTACATTCAGGGCAGGCACCCCATGGAGCGTTAAATGAAAACATTCTTGGTTCTAATGATGGGAGTGAAAAATTACAGTATGGACAGGCATATGTTTCGCTCATTAATAATTTTTCTTTACCAACTATATCAATTAAAACTCTGCCTTTACCTAATTTTGTTGCTGTTTCCATACTTTCATAAAGTCTACTTCTAATATCGTTTTTAATTATTAATCTATCGATGACTACTTCGATTGTATGTTTCTTGTTTTTATCTAGTGAAATGTCTTCTCCGAGGTCATATTCTTTTTCATCAATGATGGCTCTGATGTAGCCGTCCTTTCTTAAATCTTCAAGAAGGTCTTTATGGGCTCCTTTTTCTAGGGCAACAACTGGTGATAGTACTCTGATTTTGGTATTTTCTTCTAATTTTAAAACATCATTTACCATTTCCTCAATACTTTGACTACTTATTGGAATGTGATGGTTTGGGCAGTAAGGGACTCCTATTCTTGCATATAAAAGTCTTAGATAGTCATATATTTCAGTTACTGTTCCTACTGTGCTTCTTGGATTTTTATTTGTTGTTTTCTGGTCGATACTAATAGATGGACTTAATCCTTCAATACTATCTACATCTGGTTTATCAGAACCACCTAAAAACTGTCTTGCATAAGCGCTTAGGCTTTCAACATATCTTCTTTGACCTTCGGCATATATAGTGTCAAAAGCTAGACTACTTTTTCCTGATCCTGAAACACCTGTCATAACGATTAATTTGTTTTTCGGTAAAGTTATGTCAATATTTTTTAAATTGTTTTCTCTTGCACCTTTAATTATTATTTCATCCATAGTATCTCTCCATTTCTATATTACTGTAATAAATGTGTCAATTATAATAATACTAAGTAAACAAATGTTTGTCAATGCTTTTGCCTAAAATAAAAAAGTACTTTTGTACTATTTTATCTTTTTAATGTTTTTGTTTTTTGACGTTTGCTATTTAAAGCGTTTTCCATAATTTTATCTATTTCATATGTGCTTAATAGTAATCCCATTTCTTTATTAAATTCTTTAATAAATATTTGAGCTCTTTTGTATCCGCAAGAAGGTGTTGTGTTTTCACTATAAAGTATACTTAAAGATGTAAGGCTTAATAATCTATGTCTTAATTCTATATCACTATAAAAATTATTATTGTCTTTTTTTAGGCTTGTTAAATCATATCTATTTGGATACATTTTTTCAATCTTTTTTAATAACTCATCAGCATCCATCTCTCTTTTGCCGATATATTTTATTGTGTCTTCGGTTTCAATTATTTTTCCTTTTTCATCTACATTATAATATATTCGCTTAAAAACTTTATTTGATGCTTTATCGCTTTTTGGTTCAATATAGTTATATGATTTATAGTATGGACATGATAATATTTGCTCCTGGGCAGCTGGCAAGCGTTTTATTAACTCTTCTGCTTCCATAAGGTCTTCTTGCGTAGTTTTTCTATTTTCCCTTTCTAACTTTGTATCAGGGTATTTCATTTCATACCAAGAGGTAATTATATCAATTAGATCTTGCATGGCGGTAAGCCTAAATCGGCATTGGTATCCGTTATTTATAGATGTTTCAAGCCATTTTAAAAATTCTGGGTTGTTTCTTAATTTATATTTTTTTTCATCTTTTTCATAAAAGTTTTTTTCTTTATAATATTCCATAATATATCTCCTTTTGCATGATATTATATCATAATTTTAAATATTAATCATTATAATTAGGAGTATATATTAATCTTTTGGTTCAAAAACTAATGAGAAGAAGAAGGAAAAGATGATGGCTGCACTTATACCGGCTGATGTTAAATTTAATGTGCCATTAAATAATCCTAATATTCCTCCTTCATTATAACCTTGGATTGCTCCATGGGTTAGCATGTGCCCAAAGCTAGTAATTGGAACTAAGGCTCCACCACCTGCCCATAAAACAATTTTATCATATATATTAAATACATCTAAAAAGGTACCGATGACGACAAACATGACAGTTATGTGACCTGGTGTAAGATTAGTTTTATCTAATATTATTTGTCCTAAGGCACAAACTAGTCCACAAAATATAAAAGCATTTAAGTATATCATTGTATTACCTCCAAACTTACGGCATGAGCAACTGCTGGTATTGATAATTTTTGATTTGTCATACTTGGATTCATCAAAGCGCCGGTGGCGACAAGCAATATTTTTTTGTATTTACCTTTTTTCATTTCTTTAAAAATATATGAATACGTAACTAATGGGGCGCATGCTGGACCACTTGCTCCGGCATATACTGGTTCTTTTTCTATATCATAAATCATTGTTCCTGTATCATTATAGTTTTTTAAGTTTATGTTATATTTGTCTTTCATGTATGTTTTTAATATTTCTTTTCCATATTTACCAAGATCTCCTGTTAATACAAGGTCGTAATAATCTATATCTCGTTTTGTGTCTTGAAGATGCTGGTAAATGGTATCAGCGGCGGCTTTGGCCATTACTGCTCCCATGTGAAAGACATTTGTTGTTTTTGAATCTATTACTTTGCCTATTGTTCCACTTTCTATTTTTATTCCTTTTTTATTTTGTGTTATTAATGCACTAGCGGCTCCTGTGGCTGTGAAGGTTGTGGTCTTTGGTTTTGGACCTCCATATTCTACGGGATATCTATATTGCTTTTCGGCAGCATTATTGTGTGAAGAGGTAAAGGTAATAATGTTTTTAGCTTGCTTTTTATCTATAAAGTTTGCTCCCAGTATTAAACCTAATGTACTTGTTGAGCAGGCGGCGTATATTCCTATAAAACTTGCATCTATTTTTGCTGTAGCATAGTTTGATGCGACTATTTGATTTAATAGGTCCCCACCTATTAATATGTCTATATTTTTAATATTAGTTTTTTCTTTTAATAAATCTATACTTTCTTTTATGAGTTTTATTTCGGCTTGTTCCCATGTTTTTTCATTAAAGTATAAGTCTTTATAACTTTTGTCGAAATAATTTTTTAATGGGCCTTCTGCTTCATAAGGTCCAGTTATAGTTATAGTGTCATTTATGTATGCATTATTATATTTTATGGTCATACAAGACCCACCAGCGTTCTAATTAAACTAAAGACAAAGCTTCCTATTATTCCGTATATTATAACGGCTCCTGATAGTTTTAGCATATTTGCCCCTATTCCGGTAACTAATCCTTCTTTTCGGTATTCTAAAGCTGCACTTTGAGTTGCGTGGGCAAAGCCTGTAATTGGTATAATAAGTCCGCATTTGCAGAAATTAACCCATTTGTCAAAAAATCCTAAGCTTGTAAGTAGGCAGCTTATAAATATTAAAGTTATTAGCATGCATACGGTGGCTTCCTTGTTTGGAATAAGTAAATATGTTTCGTAGAAGTCTATTAAAAAATTCCCTATTACGCCCATAATTCCGCCGGTAATAAAAGCTATTATGGCATTATTTATGGTGTCTTCTTTTGGGGTGTTTTCATCTACTATTTTCTGATAGTTATCTTTCATAATTTTCCTCCTAGCTTTATTATGTCTTTTTTATTTTTTTATATACAAAAAAACACTTAAGAACAAGTGTTTTCTTGATATTCATATTTATATTTGTTGTTTTCGTAGGTAATGATAACAGAGCCATTTATTTCTTCATTGGTTCTTGGGTCTATTATGCTATTTCCGGAAAGTAATCCTGCTTTTTTTAAGGTTTGAACGTTTATGCATGCACCATCATCTAATTCAGTAGGATTATTAGCAATATATGTTTTAGTAACGTTTTTTATCTGATAAATTTGCTGCTCATAGGCTTTTTGTTTTGATTTTTGTATTGAGTTACCTATGGTTGGAACTGCTATTACAGCGGCAATTGCTAAAACGGCAAGTACTGCTAATAATTCGATTAATGTAAATCCTTTTTTCATTTTATCACCTATTATAATTATAAAATAATAGGGTTTTGTTGTCAATTAAAGGTGTGTTTTAATTTTGCAAGCACTTTTTTTTCTTTTCTTGAAACGTCTACTTGTGATAATCCTAAGTTGCTTGCAATTTCTGATTGGGTTAAATCTTCAAAATATCTTTCGATCATTATTGTTCTTTCTGGTTCTTTTAATTTTTCTATTTCTGTTTTTAATGCTATTAACGTGTTATAATCGGGATTTGCTGATTTAATTAGTTCATGCATGGAAATATCATCTGCTATTATTTCATCCATACTGAATGGATCTTTGTAGTTTAAAATCTGTTCTACTGATGATAAATCGATTTCTAAAAAATCGCTTAATTCTTTATTTGTTGGGATGCGCAT
>AUXO016736148.1_pt1 | contig 11472 bp, 8 predicted proteins | sample 768731 | NCBI WGS metagenome assembly AUXO01 (sample SAMN02715735, study PRJNA202380) | gut metagenome | biome: sheep rumen | host: Ovis aries | place: New Zealand: Palmerston North | reverse complement strand
AAGTATCAATTATTATTCCGGTATATAATGGCGGGAAATATGTGTCTATGGCAATAGATAGTGCTTTAAGACAAACGTATGATAACATAGAAATTATTGTTGTAAATGATGGTTCAACAGATGATACTGAAAAGATATGCAAGTCATATGGTGACAAAATAAAATATATAAAAAAAGAAAATGGTGGTGTATCTACAGCACTGAATGCTGCTATAAAGCAAATGACAGGACAATATTTTTCTTGGTTAAGTCATGATGATTTGTATTATCCAGAAAAAGTAGAGAAGGAAATAAAATATTTAGAAGAAAACAATCTTATAGGTACAGATACAATTTTATATTCAAACTTTTCACTTATGGATGGTGATGGACATTTTCAAATGGATATTCTTTTTGATAGTATCATTATGAATCAAGATAGTGTCTATTCTATTTTGAAAGGTGGCATTGATGGACTCACACTTTTAATTCCAAAAGAAGCATTTGATAAAGTTGGTTTATTTGATGAAAATTTAAGATGCATTCAAGATTATGCATTGTGGTTTGAAATGTATAAAAAAGGTTATAAATTTGTTCATATTCCGGATGTTTTAGCAGTAACTAGAATTCATGCAGCACAAGTTACCAATACAAACCCAAGGGTTGTAACAGAAGGAAATGAATTTTGGATGAATGTTATAAAATATTTTTCTAAAGAAGATATGGTTAGATTATTTGGATCTGAATATGAGTTTTATTATAAGCTGGCAAGATTCTTTTATGGTGGGCCTTATAATGAAGCACTTTCGTTTTGCACAGAAAAATATAAAAATATAGAAAAAGCTCAAAATATTCAAAATATTAAGGTAAGTGTAATTATTCCATTTTATAATGATATTGATTCAACAATAAGAGCTGTAGAATCAGTTATAAGTCAGACACATGAAAACATTGAAATAATTCTTATTAATAATGGAAGTAATGAGGATATTACAAAAATAAAGGAAATTGTGCAGTATAATCCTGAGAAAATCATATACATTGAAATGAATAATCGAAGAAAAAAACTATTTGTTTGGCAAGAAGGAATTAATAATTCAATAGGAGAGTATGTTGTTTTATTTGATCAATATAGTTGCATGAATAAGGATAGAATAAAAATTCAATTGGAAAAGATGGTTTCGTCTGGGGCGTGTATCTCAGATACATCATTTTACAGCAATTATAATAATGTTTCTTCGTTAGTTGATTCGGGCTTTGAAAGTGGTTTTTTTGCACACAAAATTATAAATGAATGTTATATTCGAATGTCAACGGTTATGTTTGATAAGCGTATATTGGTAGAAAATAATGTGTTAAAAAGGCAAGACTATGATTATGCAGAAGAAATATGTTTAATACTAAGTATTGCAATAGAAAATAGAATTTTGGGAATTAATAAACCACTTACTACTATTTATTATAGAGATGATAGTGTGGATATGGAAGAACAATTAAAATCAATTATTAAATGTGTTTGTGAAAATAAAAAATTTGATGCTTTTCCAAAAGATATCAAAAGACTAATAAATAGATATTTAGAAAACATCAAAGAAAGAGATAATACTAAAGATTACAATGAATTGGAAAAACAAGCAAGATTAGAGGAATTAGACAGATATGCATATATGCAAACTGATGAGTGCAGAGAAGTAGAAAAGTTAAGAAAGATTTACAATAGATTATTATTTAAAAGAAAAATACCATATTACGAGTTAGATAATAATGCAATAAAAAATAGCAAAATAAATGTATTTTATAGAAAATATATAAAAAAGGGGTAATAGAGATGAGTAATGAAAGTATATTTAAAGATAAGGTTTTATTAATAACAGGTGGTACAGGATCATTTGGAAATGCAGTATTAAACAGATTCTTAAAAACTGACATAAAGGAAATTAGAATCTTTTCAAGGGATGAAAAGAAACAAGAGGATATGAGAATTAAATATAAAAATGATAAGATTAAGTTTTATATTGGCGATGTTAGAGACTTTAGAAGTATTGATGATGCAATGGATGGAGTAGATTATATTTTCCACGCAGCAGCGTTAAAACAAGTTCCAAGTTGTGAATTCTATCCAGTACAAGCAGTAAAAACAAATGTGTTAGGAACTGAAAACGTTCTAGAAGCCGCTATTAATCATAATGTAAAAAAAGTTATAGTTCTTTCTACAGATAAAGCAGCATATCCGATAAATGCAATGGGTATGAGCAAAGCTTTAATGGAAAAGGTAGCAGTAGCTAAAGGAAGAGATTTAAAGGAAGGACAAACAGTAATTTGTAGAACAAGATATGGAAATGTAATGGCTTCAAGAGGAAGTGTTATTCCATTATTCTGTGAACAAATAGCAAATGGAAAGCCTTTAACAATTACTAATCCTGAAATGACAAGATTTATGATGACACTTGAAGATGCTGTTGATTTGGTTATATATGCATTCGAACATGGAGAACAAGGTGATTTATTTGTTCAAAAAGCACCAGCAGCTACAATTGGAATACTAGCAGAAGCAGTAAAAGAATTAAAAAAGAGTCAACAACCAATTAATTGTATAGGTACAAGACATGGCGAAAAACTATATGAGGTTCTTGTAACTAAAGAGGAAATGGTTAATGCAGTTGATATGGGAAATTATTATAGAGTACCTGCAGACAATAGAAATCTTAATTATCAAAAATATGTTGATCAAGGAAATGTTAGTTTAGAAAATATAGAAGATTATAATTCTCATAATACTGAGAGATTAGATGTTGAAAAAATGAAAAAATTATTATTAAAATTAGATTTATTTGAAGATTGTAAATAATAAGGAGGTCATGATGAAAGTTTTAATAACAGGATCAAATGGATTTGTTGGAAAAAATTTGAGGTGTTTCTTAAACTTAAAAGATGATGTAGAGATTTTATGCTATGATATTGATTCGACACTAGAAGATTTGGACAGATATACTGCAGAATGTGATTTTGTATTTCATTTAGCTGGAGTTAATAGACCTAAGGATTCAAAAGAGTTTATGGAAGGAAACTACGGATTTACATCTGTATTGCTTAATAAATTAATAGAACACAATAATAAAGCTCCTATAATGATATCTTCTTCAATTCAAGCGAAACTTGACAATGATTATGGAATATCAAAAAAAGCGGGAGAAGATTTAATATTTAAATATGGAGAAGAAAACGATGTAAAGGTTTATGTATATAGATTTCCTAACTTATTTGGGAAATGGTGCAGACCTAACTATAACAGTGTAATAGCAACTTTTTGCAATAATATAGCTCACAATGAAGATATAGTTGTAAATGGGGAAAGTAAAGAATTAGAACTTGCATATATAGATGATGTTTGTGAAGAAATAATTAAATGCTTGAAGGATTTACCAACAAAGGATGGTAATTTTTGTGTAGTACCAACAACATACAAAAAATCATTAGGCTACATAGCAAATCTGATAAAGTCATTTAAGGAAAATGATAAAGGAATTATGGTTCCAACAACAGGTGATGATTTCATTAAAAAATTATATGCTACGTATATAAGTTATGTACCATTAAATGAAATGGTAGTAGACTTAACTGAACATAGAGATAATCGAGGATTTTTTTGCGAACTAGTTAGAACAGAAGAAAGTGGACAAATCTCAGTTTCGACAACTAATCCAAACATAGTTAGAGGTGGACATTACCACCATACTAAAATGGAAAGATTTATAGTTATAAAAGGCAAAGCAGAAATTGAATTCGAACATATTCTTACTCATGAAAGGATTAAGTTTAATGTAAGTGGAGAAAAGCTACAATATGTAACAATACCAGTAGGATATCAACATAGAATTAATAACATCGGCAATCAGGAATTAGTTTTAATTTTATGGGCTAATGAATTATTTGATGCCAATAAATCTGATACATATGTAATGGATGTTTAAATGATATAACAAGGATATGTTTAGAAAAATAATAGAATAAAATATATAAAAAGATTAGAGGTAATGAGAATGAATAATAGAAATGACTATTGTAATTTACAATGGAAGAATAATGGAAAATTAAAATTACTTATAATAGTTGGTACTAGACCTGAGATTATTAGATTGAGTGAAGTAATAAAAAAATGTAGAAAATATTTTGATTGCTTACTTGCACATACAGGACAGAATTATGATTATAATTTGAATGAAATTTTTTTTAAGGAATTACAAATAGATAATCCAGATATATACATGAATGCGGTTGGAAATAATTTAGGTGATACAATAGGTAATATTATAAGTACATCATACACATTAATGGATGAAACAAAACCAGATGCACTTTTAATATTAGGTGATACAAATAGTTGCTTAAGTGCGATTAGTGCAAAAAGATTACATATTCCAATCTTTCATATGGAAGCAGGAAACAGATGTAAAGATGAATGCTTACCAGAAGAAACGAACAGAAGAATTGTTGATATAATTTCTGATGTTAATTTAGCATATTCGGAACATGCAAGAAAATATTTGCATGAGTGTGGTTTGCCTAAAGAAAGAGTATATGTAACAGGTTCTCCTATGGCAGAAGTATTGAGAGATAATTATAATGAAATAATAAAATCAGATATATTAGATAAATTGAATCTTGAACCTAAAAAATATATTTTGCTTTCTGCACATAGAGAGGAAAATATAGATACAGAAAAGAATTTTAGAAGTTTATTTAGTGCAATAAATAAATTAGCGGAAAAGTATGATATGCCAATATTATATTCCTGTCATCCAAGAAGTAGAAAAAGATTAGAAAATAGTGGGTTTAAATTAGATGAAAGAGTGATTCAACATGAACCGCTTGGATTTCATGATTATAATAAATTACAAATGAATGCATATGTGGTTGTGAGTGATTCTGGAACTTTACCAGAAGAAAGTAGTTTTTATACAAGCATAGGAAAATCCTTTCCAGCGGTTTGTATTAGAACAAGTACAGAAAGACCAGAAGCTTTAGATAAAGGTGATTTTATTTTAGCTGGAATTAGCGAAAAAGAATTAATACAAGCAGTAGATACAGCAATTCAAATGAATTTAAACAATGAAGAAGGAATACCTGTACCGGATTATGTTGATGAAAATGTTTCATCTAAAGTAGTAAAAATAATACAAAGTTATACAAGTATAGTGAACAAGACTGTATGGAAAAAATAAATAATAAGAAATTTGGAGAAATATAATCATGATAAAAAAAATATGTAGAATTGTAAAAAATTATCGTGAAATTGGTGAAATCATTAGAAAGAACAATGAAGAAATCTCAACTTTAAAAAATGCGTTAGAAGAAAAAGAAAAACAATTAAATAGCAGGATTATTAATAGTCAAAATAATATTGCAAATTTGGAATCGAGTTTATTGAAGGTGTACTCAGTCTTAGAGTATAAATTTTTACAAAACAAAACATTAGAAAATCGTATTTTATATGAAAAAATGCTAAAAGAAAATGAAAGCAGGAAAAAAGAACATTTTAATCCATTAGTGTCAATTATAATTCCTGTCTATAACGGTGCTAATTATATGAAATATGCAATTGATAGTGCTTTAAATCAAACATATAAAAATATTGAAATAATAGTTGTAAATGATGGAAGTACAGATGGTGGAAAAACTGAAGAGATAGCAAAGAGTTACGGTAATAAAATAAGGTATATAACAAAAGAAAATGGTGGTGTGTCATCTGCATTAAATGTTGGTATAAAAAATATGAAAGGTGATTATTTTGCCTGGTTAAGTCATGATGATAGATTGTATAAAAATCATATAGAGGAGAACATCAAATTTTTACAATTCTGTGGTAATGATAAAACTATACCATATTCATGTTTTGATATAATAGATTCAGAAGGTGAAATTAAAACTCGTGATACCATTGTTGCAGGAATATATATATCCGATTTTAAGCTATCGTTGTATACTCATTACGCATGTATATTAAGAGGCGAAGTAAATGGGGGAAATATAATAATACCTAAGAATGCATTTGAAGAATGTGGATATTTTGAGGAAGGTAATAAAATTACTCAAGAGAAAGATATGTGGAGTAGATTACTAAAAAAATATAAATTTATAAATATTCCAATTATAACTTATTCAATAAGAAGTCATGATAAGCAGGTTTCAGCAACATCTGATAATATACTAAAAGAAACAACAAAAAAAGTGATTGAAATAATTAATAATATAACAGAAGATGAGATGATTGCAGAAAGTGGTTCAGTAGATCAATTTTATTTAGATTTATATATTCATTATGATAATAATGGCTTTAAAGAATTAGCTGATGAGATGTATAAAAGATATGAAAAAACAATAAAAAAATAATCTAATATTGTTAAAGTATAAAATCCAATGTTTAAGTATTGGATTTTATTTTTAGAAAAAACATAATAAAAAAGTATTATGTTTATTAACCTATTGCATAAAAAAATCATTTATTATATATTAAATAGTACAGGATAGAAATGGGGAAATAGAAGTTGAAAATGGATAATAAACTAAAAAATCTAATTCAGATTTTTTTGATAGGTATTATAGTATTTATTATAAACACATTTTTCTTTCAAGTTTGTTTTGTCAGTGGTCCTTCTATGTTACCAACTTTAAAGGATGGACAAATATTGCTTGCGAAAAAATTCGATTTGCATATTACAAATAATGATATAGTTGTTATAAAAAAGAATAATAAAATAATAATTAAAAGAGTTATTGGAATACCAAATGATAGAATTTCCATTATCGATGGAAATATCTATGTCAATGAAATTAAATTTGATGACAGGCAAATAGATAATCAGGGAAATATAACTAAAGAAATTGTATTAAATGAAGATGAATATTTTGTTTTAGGGGATAATAGAAATGCAAGTATAGATAGCAGATTTGAAGAAATAGGAGTAATAATGAAAAAAGAAATAATAGCGAAGATTATTTAAATAAAATAAGTTTATAATATATACATTTATATATATAAAAAAATTATAAATTAGGGGGAAAAGCAAATGAAGAAATATTTAAAAGATATACTACCAGCATTTATTATATCTTTTGTTTCAGGATTTATGTTATTTATTTATGAACCTATAATAATGTATGCAAGTAATGTTAACGATTTTTGGTTTGATTTGTATGTATTATTATCATGTACTGTAATAATATTTGGTATTACTGTTATTGGAATATTTTTTGCATATAATTTGATATATGTATTGACAAGGTTTGTGTTTAAAAATAAAGAAAAAATTTATAAATGCTCTTTATTAATAGGATTTGCACTATTTGTTGTAACATACATTCAGGGAAATTTTTTAGCAGGTAAATTACCAGTATTGGATGGAACTCCAATAGATTGGAATAAATATACAACACAAAGTATTATTTCTTTAGTTGTTTTGGTAGTTACATTTGCAGCTATATTTTTTACAGCATTTAAAATAAAATTAGATAAATGTGTTAAAATATGTAGTTATATAACTTGTGCAATTTGCGCAATGCTGGTGATTTCATTACTTTCAACAACTTTAACAAAGAGTGAATGTCTTAAAAGAAAAGAATATATGGTTACAGCTACAACACGTAATATAAATGAATATTCAAAAAATAGAAATTTTGTAATTTTTATGTTAGATGCAATTGATTCTGAAACAGCAGAGCAAGTTTACAACGAAAACGAAGAATTCAAAGATGTAATGAAGGACTTTACATATTTCCCAGATACTGTTAGTGGATATGCCTTTACTAGAGATAATGTACCATTGGTTTTAGCTGGTGTATGGAGCGAAAATAAAACTGATTTTGCTACTTTTTACAATGATGCTATGGATAATTCTGAGTTATTAAAATTATTAGATAATGAAAAATTTGAAGCTAATATTTATGAGGATGAATTTGGGTATTATAGAGAAGGTTCTAGAAAAATAAAGAATCTAGAGTATAATAATAAGGTTGACAAAGTTAAGTTTATTAAGAATGAAATAAGATACGACATGTTTAAATATTTACCTTTTTACTTGAAAAAAGAATCAAAAATTGAGTATTTAAATTTTAAAGATACACGAAAAGAAGACGAAAAAGTCGAAAATATTTTTGTTTGGACAGATAAAATATTTTGTAATGAGTATTTAAAACAAGCAGTAAAATTAAGTGGTGATAACCAATTTAAATTTATACATGTTGAGGGAGCACATCATCCATTTAATCTAGATAAAGATTTAAATGATGTTGAAAATGGAACATATGAAGAAAAGATAGCTGCGTCATTTACTACTATCAAAAAATATATAGAGTATCTAAAGGAAAACAACATTTATGATAATACAGCGATAATTATTATGGCAGACCATGGTTTCTGGTGGGAAACAGATGATGAGTCATTATTAAAGAGACAGAATCCTATTTTTTATGTGAAAGGATTTAATGAAACACATGATCAAAGACAGGTTTCAAATGAAAAAATGTCATTTGATTATCTACAAGAAATGTATAAAGCTTTATTAGAAGGAAAGAGTGCAAGTGAAACTCTTCAAAATGTTGATACAAGTAAGCCTAGAAGATTTCTTCTTTATAGGATTTCTGGATATGATCACATGGTAGAATATATGCAGCATGGACATGCTAAGGATATGGAAACATTAAAAGAAACAGGTAATGTGTATGACAGATAAGGCAATAGGGCTGTTAACATTTTAATTAGTATAAATATAGCAAATAATAGGAGAAGTAAAAATGTTTTTTAGTAGTTTTTTAGGAATAGTAATGCAATTTTGTTACAACATATTAGGAAATTATGGATGGGCGATTATTCTATTCACAATTTTTAGTAAGATTGTTTTATTACCAATTTCAATATGGGTACAAAAGAATTCAATCAAAATGGTTAAAATGCAACCGGATATTAATAGAATAAAAACAAATTATTTTGGAGATAAAGATAGAATAGCTGAAGAGCAAACTAAGTTATATAAAAAAGAAAAATATAATGCATTTGTATCTTTAATACCATTAGTTATTCAAATAGTTTTATTATTAGGGTTAGTGGATGTTATAAATCATCCACTAACATATATAGCAAAAATTGATAAGAATGTTACAAATGAACTTGTAAATGTTGCTATAGCAAATGATGAAGGTATTGATTCTGAATCTTCTTCATTGGAATTAACAGTTGTTGGAGATATAAAAAACGGAAAGAATATAGAAAAATATTCTGAGAAAGCAAGTAATGAACAAATAGAAAAAATAAAAGGAATAAACTTAGATTTTTTCGGATTTGATATGGGCTGGATTGCTACAAGGGAAAAAGGAATTGCAATCCTAATTCCATTAATTGCTGGATTAAGTGCATTAATAATGTGTGTTGCACAAAATATTATGAATGTTTTACAAGCTGAACAATCTAAAGCAAGTCAATGGGGAATGCTTATCTTATCCGTTGGATTATCATTATATCTTGGAGCATTTGTTCCTGCAGGTGTAGGTTTGTATTGGACAGCAAGTAATTTATTAGCGGTATTACAACAATGGTTATTAAATATATTTATTAATCCGAAGAAATATGTTGATTATGAAGAACTGGAAAAAACCAGAAAAGAATTAAAAGAGTTAGAAGATCTTAACAAAGGTGCTAATAAGAGAACAAAAGAGCAAAAGAAGAAAGAAAAAGAAGATTATAAAAGGTTCTTCTCAATTGTTAATAAGCACTTGGTATTTTATTCTGAAAGTAATGGATTTTATAAATATTTTAGAGGGATAATTGAATATTTGTTAGAAAATACAAATATAACAATACATTATATTACGAGTGATTATAATGATAAGATTTTTGAAAAAGAGAAAGAAAATGATCATATTAAAGCTTATTATATAGAAGAGAAAAAATTAATTACTCTTATGATGAAAATGGATGCGGATGTTGTTGTAATGACAATGCCAGATATTCAAAATTATCATATTAAACGTAGCTATGTTAGAAAAGATATAGAATATGTATTCATTCCACACAGTATGGATAGTACAAACCTAACAATGAGAAAAGAATCAACTGCTCATTATGATACTGTTTTTGTTACAGATAAGTATCAAAAAGAAGAAGAAGTTAAAAGCAATGAACTATATAATATTCAAAATAGAAAAGTTGTTGAATGGGGATATGCTTTATTTGATGAGATGTGTAGTGATTATGAAAATAATAAAGAAATAATTAATTCAGGAAAATCTGAAAAATCAGTTTTAATAGCACCATCATGGCAAAAGGATAATATTATAGATTTGTGTTTAGAAGATATTTTAGAAAGCTTGAAGGGTAAAGAATACAAAGTAATTGTAAGACCACATCCTCAACAAGTTCGTCATATGAGAGATAAATTTGAAAATATGAAAGAGAAATATAAAAATGATACTAACATTGAAATTCAAACAGATTTCTCATCAAATAAAACCGTATATAGTGCAGATTTAGTTATAACAGACTGGTCTTCAATAGCGCAAGAATTTGCATATACAACTAAGAAACCTGTAATATTTGTTGATACACCTATGAAAATTATGAATCCCGAATATGAAAAATTAGGAATTGATCCAATAAATATTTGGATGAGAAATATTTTAGGAGAAACAATTCAAGTAAAAGATTGTAATAAGATTGATGAATTAGTTGAAAAAATGCTAATGAATAGAGATAGCTATAAAGAAAAAATAGACAAATTTGTTAGTGAAGCAATGTACAACATAGGTCACAGCGCAGAGGTTGGTGGTAAATATATAATCGGAGTTGTACAAGAAAAAATTAATGAAAGAAAGAAGGAAAATTAATAATGAAGAAATTAGTTTTAAAAGTAGGTTTTGTAATGTTTTTTGTTTTAGGATTTGTTATATTATTTAGTATGAATGCAATGGCATATATTGATCCATCTGTTATGACATATGCTATTCAAGCTGTTGCAGGTATAGCAATTGCTATAGGAGCTGTTGTTGCAATGTATTGGAGAAATGCTAAAAAGAAAATTGGAAAAAAATTAGGTGTTGATGAAAACAAAAATAAAGAAGTAGAAGCTGATGAAATTATAGTTAAAGATAAAGAAAAAAATGAAAATGTAGTAAAATAAAGTATAAATAAAAAGAGAAAGAATTGATATACTATTTGTGATATTGTTTCTTCTCTTTTTAATATCGAGTTTATTGATTTAATATTGATAGGAGAGCAAGAAGATGAAAGCTGAGGAAAATGCTATTGAAATACTAAAGAAATTCAATCAAGAACACATAATAGATTGGATGGGCAAATTAAATGATGAAGAAAAGAACAAATTAGTAAATCAAGTATTAAGTTTGAATATTGAACAGGTAGTAGATTTATACAACAACTTAAGTAAAACATTCGAAATTGGAGATAAAAAAATAGAAAAAATTTCTGCAATAGATATAGAAAAA
>AUXO012450432.1_pt1 | contig 11472 bp, 8 predicted proteins | sample 768731 | NCBI WGS metagenome assembly AUXO01 (sample SAMN02715735, study PRJNA202380) | gut metagenome | biome: sheep rumen | host: Ovis aries | place: New Zealand: Palmerston North | reverse complement strand
CAGGGCATTCCGAGAGTGCTGGATGCCGGACAGTGTAACGATTCCTATTCATTGGCGCTGATCGCATTGAAGCTGAAGGAAATCTTTGGACTTTCGGATATCAATGAACTGCCGTTGGCCTTCAATATTGCCTGGTATGAGCAGAAGGCGGTTATTGTTTTGCTTTCCCTTCTGTATCTCGGAGTGAAGAACATTCATCTGGGACCGACCCTTCCGGCATTCTTAAGTGCCAATGTTGCCGACGTGCTGGTAAAGAATTTTGGTATTGCCGGCATTACCGATGTGGATCAGGATATGAAGATTCTGATTGGCGAAAACTAAAAATTCAATAATTTTCAATAACTCCATAAAGTTATGCCCGTCCGGTTGAATATCTCAGCCGGACGGGCATATTGACGTCGCCTTGTTTTGTCTGTTAGGCTACTATAAAAGATAAAAGAAAGCCGGCGGAGCCGGAAACTTAAGGAAGCGGAGCAGTATGGAACAAATATCAATTCAGGAACTCAAGCAAAAATTATCGGATCTTCTTGCACATGATGCTTTGGAATTCATTGATGATCCTGCGCCGGATGCGGTTACGGGAAAAGAAGAGCAGCCGGTTTCTGTGCCGGCGATCCTGATTCCGTATATGATGAGCGATGAAGTGGAATATTATTTCACGTTGACCGGGGCAACCATTACGGGAACGATTCCGCATTCGCTTCCTTCCGGAACGATACTGGAGGTCTTTGATGAGAATGGAGAGCCGATTCGCGAGGATGGAAATGCAAAGGAGACGGCTCCGGCAGAAAACGGAAGCGGCGGCGCTGCAGCCGGAGAAAAATCCGGGAAGGAAGTGCCGGTAAAGGAATTTGCCAGGATGGACTGTGCCATCAGCTTCCGGGATGGCTTCGAACCGCTTTTTACCGTCTGGTTTCAATCGGCGTACAAAAGCGTGAAGCTGTATCGTTATGACCGGGAGGGACATTACTGGACGGAGGGACAGGAGCATATGAAACGGCTGGTGTATATGCTTGGATCGACAGCCGACAAGCTTAAATATCTTGGCCCGGCGTTTCTGAATGAAGAAGAAATGGAGATGCAGGAGCTGATTGGCTTCAAGCCGTTTCGAAACTATAGTCCCATCGAGGAATCCATGGATGAATATTATCATTCCACCAAAGAGGGAATTCGCCGCATGCGGGCGCTTGCTGCGGAGGCCGGTGATGACTGGTTGTACGTTTTCACCTGGCTGTATCAGCTGCTTCCGTTAAAAATTCTTGAATTGTATCTTTCGGATTATCTTATAAGCGAACGGGGCGAGCGGATCTATGAAATTATGCTTTCTCATATCCATGAAATGAATGAATCCTATCCGGAGCGCAGTTACGGGGAGGAGAAGGACCGTGAAATACAGAGAAAGCGGGAGGATCTGAGCCGTTTCCTGTATTCCCGAGGTTTTTCCGGAACGTATCCGGCGTTTTCACGTACCCGCACAAAAGACGGGAAGGGTGAATGCATGGAAATCCTCGTAACGGAGGAAAAAAGCTATGCCAAAAAGGTGCTTGACTGGAAAGACTTTGATTTTGACATGGATCTTCTTATAAAGAAAACCGATCACGAAGGACATATTACGCGGCTTAGACTGCGGGATCATCCGCAGGATCCGTTACAATAATATTCAATGATCGCAAGTCGATTAGCGCAGTTTTGAAGGTGTTCGGCCATACTTTCGTTTAAATATCCGGATAAAATATGAAAAATTATCAAATCCGCAGCGGGCGGCAATGTTTGAAACGGATTCATTGGTCTCCCGGAGAAGGTAGGTTGCGGCGGTAAGACGGTATTCCGTCAGAAAATGAATAAAGGTCTGCCCGCTTTCCTGCTTAAAGATTCTCATAAAATGTGCTTCGCTGTATCCGCTGATCGCCGCGGCATCGGCAATGCTGATATTTTCACTGTAATGTTCCCGCACAAAGCGAATGACATTTTTCAGCTTTTCAGTATGGTCGTTTGGTGGAAGGGACTCCCGGGAAGAGGCTGTTTGATTCTGGAACAATGCATAGAGGAACAGAAAGAGCTGGCTTTTTACAAGCAGATTATAGCCCGGATTCCGATGACTGCAGGCATCATCCGCGGCGTCCAAACAACGGGAGACCTGTGCATGAAACGGGGTGCCCGGTACAATGGGGCGTGGAAAGGAAAGGGTGCCCTGCAGAAGCTTCTGCAGTACGTTGGCGCGGCACCAGTCATCTTCACAGGTGCTGTCCAGCAGCTCGAGAGAAAAGATTATGTTTTCGTATTCCATGCGCTGCCCGTTTCGTTGTTCGATTTGGTGAAGCTCGCCGGGAAGTACCGGGACAATGTCTCCGGCATGCACCGGAAAAGAGCGTAGATTAACAGAAACCGTCCCTTCCCCCTTTTTAATGTAGATGATCTCCATTTGCGCATGCCAATGCAGATTCACGGATGAAAAATCATCCGGAATCGTACAAAGATAGGTGTTGTAGGCGAATCCTGGCTGTTCATGCAGTTTTGTTTCGTGATATTGGGTATATGCTTCTAACTCCATGCTAGAATTATACTATTTTATGACGATATATTGCAAGAAAATGCACATATAATGCTATTAAAATACAAATATCAGAAAGCTGCGATGCGGGCCTGAAGGAAAATGTTTGAAGAAAAAGGTTTAACCCCGCATGCGGCGGTTCCTAAAGGAAGACAGGTAAACAGGATCTGTGCGTGACCCATGGAGGTAAGAATGAAAACATCATTACGAAACTATACAACGAAGGCATTGGAAGAATGTACCACACTGGAGCTCTTTAATGCGCTCCTTCAGTATACCGGGGATGTGGCGAAGGAACGCGGATACAATGAGGGGAAAAAGAAGCTTTATTATATTTCCGCAGAGTTCCTGATTGGAAAGCTTTTAAGCAATAACCTGATCAATCTGGGATGTTACGACGCAGTCAAAGAGGAACTTGCGGCAGCCGGCCGGAATCTGTCCGAGCTGGAAGAATTTGAGAGTGAGCCGTCACTTGGAAACGGTGGACTCGGACGTCTTGCCGCCTGCTTTATGGACAGCTGCGCGACACTGGGCCTTCCGGCGTCCGGCGTCGGTCTGGCATATCATTGCGGCCTGTTCCGGCAGAGCTTCCAAAACCGGAAACAGTGCGAAACACCGGATTATTGGCTGCATTTCGGACAGGAAAGCTTTCTTCATCGTACCGATCGTCATTACGACGTACATTTCGGCGATTTCACACTTCGCTCTACCATGTATGAGCTGGATGTAACCGGATTTCAATCCCGTTCCGGTCGTTTACAGCTTTTTGATATTGATACGCTGGATGAGCGATTGATTCACAATGAGATTGATTTTGACAAGACAAAGATCCCGCAGAATCTTACGCTTTTCCTGTACCCGGATGATGGGGATGACGAAGGCCGTCTGCTTCGTGTATATCAGGAATATTTCATGGTTTCCAATGCGGCGCAGCTTCTTCTGGATGAATGCGTAGGCCGTGGCAGTAACCTTCATGATCTTCCGGATTACGCAGCGGTGCAGATCAATGATACCCATCCGACCATGGTGATTCCGGAGCTGATCCGGCTTCTTGTCGAACGGGGCATCGCAATGGAGGAAGCAATCGAAATTGTCCGTAAGGTCTGCGCATATACGAATCATACGATCCTTGCAGAAGCACTGGAGACCTGGCCGCTTGCCTTTCTTGAAAAGGCGGTTCCGCAGCTTCTTCCGATTCTTCGTCATCTGGACCGACTTGTAAAGGATAAGTATGAGGATCCGTTTGTTTATATTATTGATGACGAAGAACGTATCCATATGGCCAATCTGGACATTCATTACAGCCACTCGGTCAATGGTGTTGCCGCGCTTCATACGGAGATTCTGAAGAATACCGAACTGCATCCGTTTTATGAAATCTATCCGGAGAAATTCAATAACAAGACAAATGGCATCACCTTCCGCCGCTGGCTCATGGAATGTGATCCGGCATTGGCGGAACTCATTACCGGAACCATCGGAGACGGCTGGCAGAAAGATGCCATGGAACTTAAGAAACTTCTGGAGCACCGGAAAGATGAAACGCTGCTGCGGCGGATCGTAGAGATCAAGAAAGAAAACAAGAAGCTTCTGGCGGACTGGCTCTATAAACATCAGGGAGCACGGCTGAATCCGGAGACGGTATTTGATGTTCAGTCCAAGCGGCTTCATGAATACAAACGGCAGCAGCTGAACCTTCTTTGGGCGATCCGGACATATCTTGATATTAAGAACGGGACACTTCCGGCTTCCCCGGTTACGGTGATTTTCGGTGCCAAGGCTGCACCGGCATATACGATTGCCAAAGACATTATTCATGCCATTCTCTGCTTTTCAAAGATTGTGGAGGAGGATCCGGAGGTTCGTCCGTATCTTCATGTGGTCATGGTGGAGAACTATAACATTACAGCCGCCGAAAAACTGATTCCGGCCTGTGATATTTCAGAGCAGATTTCTCTCGCCAGCAAGGAGGCCAGCGGTACCGGAAATATGAAATTCATGCTGAACGGTGCCATCACCTTAGGAACAATGGATGGCGCCAATGTAGAAATCGCGGAACTGGTGGGCAGAGAGAATATCTACGCCTTCGGTGCTTCCTCGGATGAAGTGATTCAGCATTATGCGAAAGCGGATTATGTATCCATGCGTTATTACAGAAAGGATAAGGCGCTGAAAGCGGCGGTGGATTTTCTGACCGGGAAGGAAATGCGTGCCGTAGGAGATGCGGAAAATCTGGAGCGGCTGCGTCATGAGCTTCTGCACAAAGACTGGTTTATGACATTCCTGGATTTCACGGATTATTGCGAAACCAAGGCACGGATGCTTGCAGATATCCGAGATGAAATGAACTGGGCCGAAAAGATGCTTGTAAATATTGCCAACGCCGGATTTTTCTCTTCCGATCGTACGATAGCACAGTACGAAGAGGAAATCTGGAAATTACGATAAACCGTAAAGGGCTATTTCACGATTGCTTCGGAAATAAAAGTAAACTACAATGAGCTTATCCAGTTTTTGTCAGGAGAATCGAATGGAATTTACGGTAGAAAACTTCACCCGGCCTTTGCTTCGGTATTATGATGCGCATCGTCGTATTCTTCCCTGGAGGGAAGATCCGACGCCGTACCATGTCTGGCTTTCCGAAATCATGCTGCAGCAGACACGGGTGGAAGCGGTGCGTTCGTATTATACCCGCTTTCTGACGGTGCTTCCTACGATCCGGGCATTGGCAGAAGCACCGGAAGATCAGTATTTAAAGCTGTGGGAGGGCCTCGGGTATTATTCCCGTGTGCGGAATCTCCATAAGGCAGCGGCTGTCATCATGGAAACCTATGGCGGAGAAATGCCGCGAACGGCAAAGGAACTGCTTGCCCTGCCCGGAATAGGAGCCTACACATCGGCGGCAATCGCATCCATTGCGTTCCGGGAGGCGATACCGGCCATTGATGGAAATCTCCTTCGGATTTTTGCCCGGCTTACACTTTATGAGGGTAATATAAAGGAAAATGCGGCCCGTAAAGCGGCAGAGGATATGTACCGGCCGCTTATGACAGAACGGCCGGGAGATTTTAATCAGGCGCTTATGGATCTGGGGGCGACGGTCTGTCTTCCGAATGCCGCGCCGCATTGTGAAAGCTGTCCTTTTCATAGCGTTTGTGAAGCCCATCGACGAGGGTGTGAACAGGCGTATCCGAAAGTGCCGGAAAAGAAGGCTCGACGTCAGGAGAAATACACCGTGTTTTTGATTCGCGATGCAGGAAAGCTGCTCCTTCACAAACGGCCGGATAAGGGGCTTCTTGCCGGACTCTATGAATTTCCGAATGCCGCCGGACATCTTACACAGGAGGAGGCACTTCAGTATGTACGTGCATTTGGTTTTGCACCGCTTCGGATTTTGCCGCTTCCTGAGGCAAAGCATGTATTCTCCCATGTTGAATGGCACATGACCGGCTATTTTGTCATGGTGGATGAGCTGCATCCTTTTCCGGAGAAGAGCGCACTGTTTCCGGTAGGGCTTAAAGAAATTCAGAACGTATATTCGATTCCTTCGGCATTTGCCGCATATCGGAAGGCAATTTACGGGATAGATGAGGAAGCAAGATGATCTTTCATTTAAAGACGGACGGTGAGCCGGCCTATATGCAGATTTATCAGACTCTGCGGAATGCAATTACAGAAGGGGAGCTGGGATATCATGAAAAGCTGGGCTCCAAACGGAATCTCGCACTGGAACTTCGCGTCAGTGTTATTACCGTGGCGCATGCCATGGATCTCTTGATAGAAGAAGGCTATGTGGAAGCCCGTCCCCGGAGCGGCTATTTTGTCTCTTATCAGAAGGAGGAACAGTTTCCGGTGGGGAATCCGGTGCTTCGCCCCGATCTGAAAGGACCGGGAGCAGTGACCGATCGCTATGAGGCAGGCGTTGACAGCTTTTCCTATCCGATGCTGGCCCGGACAGTCCGGCGGGTTTTGAGTAAATACGGAGAACGCATATTGGAAAAGTCACCCAATCAGGGATCCCGTGAGCTTCGCCGGAGTCTGGCGGAGTATTTGGCCCGAAGCCGTGGAATCTATGTGCAGCCGGAACAGATCGTAGTGGGAGCCGGTTCCGAATATTTGTACAGCTTGATCATTCAGATGCTGGGGCGGGAACGTCTTTATGCATTGGAAGATCCCAGTTATGAAAAGATCCGGATGGTCTATGAGGCCAATGGCGCTGCCTGTGAAATGCTTCCGCTGGGAACGCATGGAATTCATACAGAGGCTTTGCAGCATAGCCGTGCGTCGGTGCTTCATGTCACGCCCTTTAACAGTTATCCGAGCGGTGTGACGGCATCGGCATCGCGGCGACGCTCGTATATCCGGTGGGCGGAAGAGCGGGACGGCATGATCATAGAAGATGATTATGCATCGGAGTTTTCACCTTCGACGAAAGCGGAGGATACTCTGTTTTCGCTGTCGCCGAAGAAACGGGTCATATATCTTAACACCTTTACCAAAACCATTTCGCCATCGGTTCGGATCGGCTATATGGTGCTGCCGGAAGACAAGCTGCAGCGCTTTACGGACAAAATCGGTTTTTATTCCTGCACGGTACCGATGTTTGATCAATATGTTCTTGCGGAATTTCTGGACAGCGGAGAATTTGAACGGCATATCAACCGGATTCGCCGGAAAATGCGTCGGACAGCGGCACCGGTCCGGGGAGAGTAAAACAGAAACAGGAGGGAAGAAGATGCATCTTATCAGAAACATTCGAACCACGAAATTCATCTTTGACATTACGGGGGAATTTTTGCATTATCTCGCCATTGGCGGGCTGATCTGTGCAGTGGATCAGATGGTAAAATCGGCCATTGATTCGGAACCGGAATCCAATTTCCCACGGGAAATGCCGAAAACCGGCGGTAAAGTGCAGATTATGCGGGCACATAATCCGGGATTCAGTCAGGGACGACTGGGGAACTATCCGGAATTTGTAAAAATCAGTTCGCTTTGTGCCGTAAGTTTTCTGGCGGGAGGACTTCAGCTCCTGACCAAGGAGCATCCGCATACGTATCGTATCCGAAAGCTTGGGATGGCCACGGTCATCGGCGGAGCCATGTCCAATGTTCTGGACCGCATCGTTAACGGGAAGGTTACGGATTACATTAACATCCGCTATGGCTTCCTGAAAAGGATGATCGTGAACATAGGAGATCTTGCCATTTACCTGGGCGGAATTTTATATGTTGCAGGCGCTTTATTTGGCCGAGATGATGGATAGCGGGTTGTCATAAAACTACGGATTTGCTATAATATCGTTTGCTATTGTCAAAAGTATATACAGTTATTTTATGCGGATTTTTAAGAAAAAATAACCGTTGCGTTTTTGGAAAAATGGCAAATCTAGTTGTAAAGGAAGATGTTCCAATGAATAACAAAGCAAAGGGAGCACTTGCATTCCTGCTGATTCTGGTTTTGACGGCCGGATTCTGTTTCCTGGGAATTCACGGTGCAAACGACATCAAGCTCGGACTTGATCTTAACGGCGGTGTATCCATCACCTATCAGGCAGAAAAGGAAAATCCTACTGCAGAGCAGATGTCTGACACAGTTTACAAGCTTCAGCTGAAGGCACAGGGCTATTCTACAGAGGCTCAGGTTTATCAGGAGGGAAGCAACCGCGTCAATATCGATATTCCGGGTGCGACGGATGCCAATGCCATTCTCGCTGAGCTCGGTGAGCCGGGTACACTGCAGTTTGCGGACAGCACCGGAAAGGTATATCTCACCGGCGATGATGTAAAGACCGCAACAGCCGGTATGACCGACGACAATGGAACCAAGAAGTACATCATCGAGCTTCAGTTCAAGGATGAAGGTGCAAAGAAGTTCGAGGAGGCAACCGGTGCAAACATCGGTAAGCCGCTGTACATTATCTATAATGATAATGTTATTTCCGCTCCGACTGTTCAGGACAAGATTTCCGGAGGACAGGCTTCTATTACCGGTATCCAGGATTATGAAGAGGCAACCAGAATTGCTTCCACCATCCGTATCGGTGCTCTTCCATTAAAGCTTACCGAGCTTCGTTCTAATGTAATCGGTGCAACACTTGGTCAGGAAGCCATCAGTACTTCTCTTAAAGCCGGTGCGATCGGTCTTGGACTGATTATGCTGTTTATGATTGCAGTATATCTTCTCCCGGGTTTTGCCGCATCCATTGCACTTCTCATGTATGTGGGCCTTGAGCTGGTACTTCTTCAGGCATTTGAAGTAACACTTACGCTGCCTGGTATTGCCGGTATCATTCTTTCTGTCGGTATGGCGGTAGATGCCAATGTCATCATCTTCACCCGTATCAAGGAAGAAATCGGTCTGGGCAACACGGTAGAGGATTCCATTAAGGCCGGCTTTGCAAAGGCGCTTTCTGCAATTCTTGATGGTAACATTACAACACTGATTGCAGCCGCTGTACTTTATCTCCGCGGTTCCGGTTCTGTTAAGGGCTTTGCAACAACTCTTGCCATTGGTATCGTTCTTTCTCTGATCACAGCGCTGTTTGTGACCAGAAGCATTATGTGGGCGTTCTTACAGCTTGGCGCAACAGACAAGAAGCTGTATGGCGTACGTAAGGACATTAAGACCATAGACTTCATTAAGTTCCGCAAGATTGCCTATGTAATTTCTGCATGTGTGATTCTTGCCGGTTTTGGATTTATGGCATCCAACAAGGCTGCCATTGGAAACCTTTTCAATTATGATCTGGATTTCCAGGGCGGTTCTTCTACAAACGTAACGTTTAACGAAGATATGTCTCTTGAAGAAATCGACAGCAAGGTAAAGCCGATCTTCAATGATGTTACCGGTGGAAATGCATCGGTACAGGCATCCAAGGTTGCCGGTACCAACGAGGTTATTATCAAGACCAGAACACTGTCTACCGAAGAGCGAACCAAGCTGTATAAGGATCTTGCCGATACATTTAAGGTTGACGAGGCAAAGATTACAACCGAGAATATCTCCGGTGCCGTATCGGTAGAGATGAAGAAGGATGCGGTATGGGCATTTATTATTGCCATCTTCTGCATGTTGATTTATATCTGGATCCGCTTTAAGGATATTAAGTTTGCTTCTGCATCCGTACTTGCACTGACACACGATGTATTTGTTACCATTGCATTTTATGCCGCTTTGAAGTGGGCTGTCGGCTCTACCTTCATCGCATGTATCCTTACCATCGTAGGTTATTCCATCAACGCAACCATCGTTGTATTTGACCGTATCCGTGAGAACCTTGCAGATCCTGCAAAGCGCGGCGATCGGGCACGTTGTGTAAACGAGGCTATTTCACAGACATTGACACGATCCATCAATACTTCATTGACAACCTTTATCAGTGTCCTTTGCCTCTACATCCTCGGTGTTTCTTCCATCCGTGATTTCACCTTACCACTTATGGTAGGTATTGTATCCGGTGCATGGTCATCCATCACCATTGCCGGTCCGCTCTGGTATGATCTTTCTGCCTGGGCAGAGAAGAGAAGAGCGGCAAAGAAGGAAGCGGAAAAGGCTGCCAAGAAGGCAGTGAAGGCGGCGAAGGCTGCCAAGTAATGGACGCTTGAAGGATTCGTTTTCTTGACGAAACCGTATAAAAACGTTACATTAGAGTCCGGCGCACGATGGTGCGTCGGACTTTTTTCATTCTTGTCGAAACAGGAAAACAGAAAGGATATAGAATCCATGAAATATGAAATTGTAGCGGAATCCGGCCGTGCCAAGTCTGCTCATATTGAGACTGTACATGGTACGATCGAAACACCGGTCTTCATGAATGTTGGTACGGTTGCAGCGATTAAAGGCGGCGTTTCAACCGATGATCTGCATATGATCGGAACACAGGTAGAACTCAGTAATACCTATCATCTTCATGTACGTACAGGCGATACGCTGATTAAAAAATTCGGCGGCCTGCATAAATTCATGAAGTGGGATCGTCCGATTCTTACCGATTCCGGCGGATTCCAGGTGTTTAGTCTGGCCGGTACCGGAAGAAAGATCAAAGAGGAAGGCGTATATTTTCAGTCGCATATTGACGGCCGAAAGATTTTTATGGGTCCGGAAGAATCCATGCAGATCCAGTCCAATCTTGGCTCGACGATAGCAATGGCATTTGATGAATGCCCTCCGGCGCTTGCAGATCGAGAATACATTCTGCCATCGGTAGAACGTACTACACGCTGGCTTAAGCGTTGTCAGGCCGAGATGGCCCGGCTGAACAGTCTTGAGGATACCGTAAACAGAAATCAGCTCCTTTTCGGTATCAATCAGGGCGGTGTGTTTGATGATATTCGTATTGAGCACGCAAAAACCATTTCAGAGATGAACCTGGACGGCTATGCGGTAGGCGGTCTTGCCGTCGGTGAAACCCATGAACAGATGTATCATGTACTGGATGAAGTGGTACCGTATCTTCCGAAGGAGAAGCCGACGTACCTTATGGGTGTCGGTACGCCGGCCAATATCATTGAAGCGGTCGATCGCGGTATCGACTTCTTTGACTGTGTATATCCGTCACGTAACGGACGTCATGGCCATGTGTATACACATAAGGGCAAGATCAATCTTTTTAATCAGAAACATGAGCTGGATGAACGCCCGATCGAGGAGGGATGCCAGTGTCCGGTCTGTGCCGGCGTAAAACGTCCTGATGGCAGCATGAGCGGCGGCTATTCACGGGCATATATTCGTCATTTGTTAAAGGCCAAGGAGATGCTTGGTATGCGCCTTTGTGTGCTTCATAACTTGTATTTTTATAATCATCTCACAGAAGAGATCCGTACAGCGATTCGCAGTGGTCAGTGGGATCAGTGGAAAGCCGAAGCGCTGTCCAATTTGGAAATTTATGATCGTGGCGAAGAATAAACGATGTGATTTAC
>AUXO012321108.1_pt1 | contig 11472 bp, 7 predicted proteins | sample 768731 | NCBI WGS metagenome assembly AUXO01 (sample SAMN02715735, study PRJNA202380) | gut metagenome | biome: sheep rumen | host: Ovis aries | place: New Zealand: Palmerston North | reverse complement strand
GCAGCTGGAAATCATACTCACACACTATCTATTGCAGCCGATAGTGGAACTAATGCACTAACTCTTGCGGCGGGGACTAAGTATAAGCTGACGGCAGGTGGAAGTACATTTATTTTCACTATGCCTTCTCATCAAAGTCTTAGTGGATATCTTAATTCTAGTAATTATAATTCTTCTACCTATGCAGATACCACTCCGACACAAAACTCTACTAAACTTATTACATCGGGTGGTGTTTGGACTGCGCTAGATGATATAGAAACTACAGTAGCAGCATCAGAAGATGCCCTTAATACAAGAGTTACTACACTAGAAAATAATTATGTATCAGGGTCCGGTCTTACCTCTGATACAATTATTCTCGGAAATAGTGGAAGGGCAGTTAAGACTAGTTCTAAGACTATTACTACTACAGCACCGAGTTCTAGTTCAGATGATACTACTATACCAACATCAAAAGCTGTAAACTCTTCTATCGGTAGTGCTATTTCTAGTCTTAGCTCTTCATATTTAAAGCTTGATGGGTCCAATGTTATGAATGGAAACATTAAGTTTAATATGGCAAATACCGATAAATTTATAGTATATTCATACGATACTAATGGATCCGCCTCTTCTAATTCATGGAGAACTGGAGTTTTAGGAACTGGCTCAGGGGAAGCAAATTATTATGTAGTCCAATATCAAACAGTTAATACTACTGGAACAGCAGCTTCGACCTGGCATAATGCTATTCAAATCGGACAGAGCACGGGAACTGTTACATTCTCCGTTAATCCTAAAATAGGAACTAGTGATAATATACATGCTGGGAATTATACTTCATATGTAAACACCACAAATTTCCCAGGATTAAATAAGACAGGTACAGTAACCTCAATTACCCTTACAGCGGGTACAGGAATATCCTTAAGTGCAACTGGTGCAATAACAACCTCTGGATCTAGAACTATATCATTAGCTTCAGGCGTGGCTACTGCTGGTACATATAGAAGTGTTACAGTTGATACATATGGAAGAGTTACCTCTGGAACTAATCCTACAACTCTAAGCGGATATGGAATTACAGATGCTAAGATTGCAAGTGGGACTATAACTCTCGGAAGCAACACTATAACACCATTAACCTCAAGTTCTACGCTCGATGCTACGAAACTTAGTGGTACTATTCCTACTTCATGTCTGCCTAGTGATATAGGCGGTACTGATATACGTTTTGCTGATTATTTTGGCGAATCAACCACTGCCGCTAGTACAGTTGCAAAGGTAACAACAAATAATTCTAAAACACTTGCTTCTGGAGATTTAGTTACTGGACTGAGTGCAATCATATATCACCAATATGCAAATAGTGGGGCTAATGCAACGCTTAATGTTGGCGGTTCTGGCGCTAAAGCTATGTATAATGCTGCTGGAACTAGGATATCTGGATCAACGGGTACATGGACAGCGAAGGATATTATTAGGTGGGTTTATGATACCTCTTTAAACTCCGGTTCTGGTGGATGGAAAATTAGTGCAATCCTAGGCAACGGAAGTTCACACAGACTTAGACTTCTTACCGGTCTAACCCCTCTATATACTGAATCCTATACTGGAACTGTAACCTCTGTTGCAACTGGAGCGGGTCTTACGGGAGGAACTATAACTTCGTCTGGAACTATAAAAGCTAATCTTAATTCAGAAACATCTCTTGGAACAATAGGAACTACAAGTAAACTTTATGCCGTTGGTGTTGATTCGACCGGAAAACTCTGCGTTAACGTTCCTTGGGAAGCTGGAACTACTACAGTAAGTAATAAAGCTGCTACTATTGGAACATCGCTTACTACCATAGCAACCATTGCAGGAACAAACATAACAGCTAAAATTGGCTCTTACGCTTCATCCAGTCACTCCCACGCATTTTCGGCCATTACATCTAAACCAACAACTGTAAGCGGATATGGAATTACAGATGCTGTAACAGGAGTTCAATTAAGAATTAGGTCTGGTGGTAACTATGATGTTTTAAGTGACGCCGCTGGAAATGCTATAACATATACACCAACAAGCGGAACTGTCCAGATTGGTGCTATTCCTCAATATCGTGAGGATGCTGAGTGGGGAGATTATGTATGGAGATGGGAAAACTCAGAAGGAACTGGAAAGGTGGGATGTATATATAAAAATGGTGAGCAAGTTCTTTATGGAAATACTCATATAGCAAATACACTAGCTTTCTGGCAATCTGGAACGCATCAGTTAGACACAGAGGCTCACTACTTAAATACAGGAACCATAGGTGCAGCCTTCTATGCAAACAATAATGGAGGTGGAGACGCTAATTCTTCTGCTTTCTTTATTCAAGTTTGTACTGCTGCCGGCGGTTGGAACACACACGAGTATTTTAAATTTACTAAAGACGGTATCTATGCATATCCAGCATCCGGACGTACAGGCATAACAGGTTGGTTTATAAATGAATCAGACGCCTTAACTATTTCTGAGATTGATTCTATACTTGCAAACGCAACTTAATAGGGGATAAGTTATGGCAAAATATTTATCTTATGATGGTCTAGGCAAAGTCTGGACTAAGATAAAGACTAATTTCGTATCCTCTCTTGGTGTATCAGGAAATTATCTTACGTGGACTAAAAATGGGACGGTTAATAATATCACTGTCCCATTCTCTACAACCTCATCAAAACTAGGAACGTCGAGCGTAGGAAATATACAACGACCTATATATCTTAATTCAGGAACACCAACTGTTTCTACACCTGGTGAAGCATTTCTTTCATGGGGAGGACAAAATCTTGCTGGAACATATAGCCCACTTGATGCAGCTCTTATAGACTATCTTGGACCAAATCGACTTGCTTTTATATCTGGTGAGAAAGTATCCATAGAATATTCAAGGGATTCTGGCACTACTTGGACAGACTATGAGGCTACAAACGCACAAAAGACTATCCTATTTACCCCTGCAAGATCTCAAGGAGCTAGCTTTGTTATAGGTAAATCAACTGCATCCAATATATCAAATGCTAACTGTAGATTAAAAGTATCAATAGTAACTAATGGTGCATCTGTCTACACAACTCTCAATAAGTTTGTTATCTATGTTTCTACAAATGGAAGTAGTGGATGTTATGTAACCATTCGAGCAAGAACACAACAGAATCTTGAATCTAATACTGATACTTGGACTACTTTCGCTGAAGAAGTCGGTATAAACGGTTGGAGTGGATGGAACGTTATAAATATATCAGGTCTTACAACGTATGGAAACACGAAAGGCTCTCAATATGGACAGATAGAATTTATTTTTGGTTGTACCGGACATGGGAGCTCATCTTATTATGGCCTTCAAGTTCTTAGGATTCTTGGCTTTGGTGGAATGGGATGGACAACGCCCTCTAATATGGCCACACATAAGCATCTTTATGATTGGGATGCAGACCAGAATGCTAAATTTCCTGGTAGTATCTATCCTCAAGCAAATAATACTAAAGACCTGGGTGGTACTTCATGGAGGTGGGCTAACTTATATTGTACTAATATAAATGCCTCTGGGAATTTAATTGTTGGCGGAAATTTTAGAGTTTTAAATAATGGTGGAGACGCCTATGCTAAATTGCTTGTTTATCCATCTAGTCCGTACGGTATTGTCTTCAATAGTGCTAGTAATGGTACAATTAGTATTCAATCACAACGAGAATCTAATAATTCCGAAACGTTTCCATTAATACTTAATCCTAATGGAGGAAATGTAGGTATTGGAACTAGCTCTCCTTCACAGAAACTTGATGTAAGTGGTAATGTGAAAGCTGCCTCATTTATAAAATCTGGGGGTACCTCAAGTCAATTTCTTAAAGCAGATGGTAGCGTAGATGAAACTCAATACTCTCCTGCTAGTCATGAACATACAAAGATTAAGTATGTTGATAATAGAGCAGTTGCTGTAACTCCAACCGATGCAGTAGCCGTCAATGGTGTTCAACTCGATTTTAAGTCTGCTTCTGTAGGAGGTCTTGGTAGTTCAGGATATAATGGTATCTTAACTCTTGACCCCTATAGTGATGTATCTGGTGGTTATCCTATTCAACTTGGTTGGAATACTGCTGTTGATGGTAACAACACTAAGGATATATGTATCAGAACAGCGAAATCAGGAACTGAGTGGAATTCTTGGAGAGTGCTAGCGGACCGAGAAATTACAACAGCAGAAATAAATAATATTTGTGTATAACTAAAATTTAATCTATAATGGCAAAATATTTAAATGAATCTGGTTTGACAGTCTTATGGGGAAATATTAAAAACTATTTTCCCTCTGTCAAACATGCAGTCGATGGAACAGCTACATTGAATACTAATATTGCTGCCGGAAATCTTGCTACATTTGCAATTGACGACAACAATAATGTTAGTCTTCAGGGTATAGCACTTACGGCGCTTCCAGTAAATTCCCATGCTCATGGAAATATTACCAATGGTGGTGCTATAACTGCTACTGGAGTTGATATTGCTAATGGAGATGCTCTAACTATAGTAGATAGTAGTGCGAGCGGAAAATTAGTCAAATCTGATATTACTTTTGATGGCTCTACGACATCGCAGTTTCTAACAAAAAAAGGAGACTGGGGAACAGCACTAACTTCCCATCAGTCTTTAGGACTTATTACTGCAACATCTGGCACTGGAACATCAGAGAATACGACAGATCAAGCTAATCCATTTGTAGTTCTTCTTGGAGGTGGTGCTGCAAAAGACAGTATTCAATTTATTGGGGCTGGCTCAGTTTCTATTAAAGGAAAGAGCGGTGCAGTTACTATAACTGGAGCACACGCAACTCACAAACTTACAGCAACCAACGGAACCGCATCAGCCGGAACTAATAGCATTACCTATGTGGAGTCTGTTACGTCTAATACTACAACAGCTACTTCCGGAGACTTAGCTTTTACTGCAAATAGAAAAACCCTAAGTAATATAGTTACTGGGTCTGGTCTCACTGACAATACTATTATTCTAGGAAATGGTAGCGGTGGCGTAAAAACATCTGGTAAAACTGTAGAAACTTCTATTACTGCCAACAGTGATGATAAAGTTCCTACTTCTCAGGCAGTTGCATCATACATATCAACCCAACTAGGATCTCTTACTGGAGCTTTAGTCTATAAAGGAACTATTGCATCTTCAGGTGGTACTGTTACAGAACTTCCTGCGAGCCATGCTGTAGGTGATGTTTATGTAGTTGCCACTGCTGGAACTTACGCAGGTAAGGTTTGTGAGGTCGGTGACATGGTTATCTGTAATAAAGCAGGAACTGCTGCTTCTGACTCTGACTGGACAGTTGTTAATGGAGAGAATCAGGTATCTCAGTCAAATTCCGAATTTACTACAGACGCTACATCAAAAGCCTTTGCAGTTGTTGATGGAACAATATTAAATCTAAAAGTAACCCACCACACTCCTTCTGGAGGCTCTGCTATGTCAACTACTGCAGGCACTGCTGTTGGTTGGAGTGGTGCCGTTATTACTGGTCTTACTTCAGATGGCAAGGGACACATTACTGGAGTTACAACTGGTACAATTCCAGCTAATCCTGCTGGTAATGGAAGAATGACAATTTCTGCCAATGCCGGAACAGCAGTAAATACCCTATTTACCGCAAATGTAAGTGGTGCAACAAACGCCATTGACTTTACACAAGGCACTGGAATTACTACCGCTGTTACTGCATATTCTGGAACAACGCCAGCAAAGGTAACTATCACCCATGCAGCTCCAGGTGCTGGTTCAGCAATGACCACATCAAACGGAGATGCATCGGCTGCCACTGCTGGATCGACCTATGCAGTTATAACTGGAGTTACTGTATCTAAAGATGGTCTTGGCCATATTACAGGAATTTCTACAACAAGACAGAATATTGTATCTGACTCACATCATCAGGCAAAGAATGTTGTTGCCACTACGAATGCAAAGACTGCAAATGAAGCAACAGCAAATACGACTACTTTCTTAAATCTGGTCGAAAACGGATCTGTTCGTAGCTCTCACCAAATTAAAGGCGCGGGTGGTGTTTCAGTAACTTCTACCGCAGCTGGGGTTATTACTATTACTGGAACAACTTATACAGTAAATAACGCAACTCTTAGTTTACAAGGTACTTCTGGAAATGCAACCTCTACTGGATTTAGTGCCAATGGAAATACAAATACTACGCTTAAATTTGCTGTTACTGGAAGTGCAGTTACAGGAGTTACTACTACTGCTGCTTCAGATGGGGTTGCAACAATAACAATTGCTTCTGCAAGTTCTCTCAAGAACCCAAATTCTTTCACTGTTGGAACTAAGGCATCTAGTACTGGAACAGCCACTAATGTTGTTACATATGATGGTTCAGCATCTGGAAAGGCAATCTACTTCTCAACGGGGGCAAAAAGTACTACAAATGTTCAGTTTGCAGTTGATGCTAATGGATTTGTAACTGGTACCGTAAATGATTCTGGAAATACAGCGTCACTTAAAGTCTCCGATGCAACAAATAGGAAAATTAGCACTACAGAAACTTCATCTAAATACATTCAATTTACAGGTGGAACTAATAAATTTACTGTAACAGATGGGACTAGCTCTTTTGACGTTTCTGTTGCTAATGGAATGGAAGAAATAACTGATGCAGAGATTAATGCAATTTGTGTATTATAATATTATATTTATTTAATCTATTATGGCAAATTTTCTTGATAGGACTGGTCTAGAAATTGTATGGGCCAGAATTAAAGCTAAATTTATTGCTCAGCCAGATGCTTCTACTGTAACCGCCGAGCATGTTGCTACTTTTACAAAAACAGGTACTGGCGAGAATACCGTAATTGGCGTTCAGGATTCAGGCTTTACTATTGCTTCTAATGTTCCTCAGAATGCTGTCTTTACTGATGAGCATACTACGAAGGCTGGTCACTATGATGCTACCGCTGATGAGTATACACCGACGGCAAATAATACTAACCTTGCTTGGGAAGCTGCGGTTATCACTGGAATTGAGAAGGATAGTAAAGGTCACGTTGTTGGCGTTTCTACAACTAAACTTCCTACCAATCCTGTCGACCCTAATACTGTAACTTCCGCAGATACTCTTACAGCTGATAAGGTTGTTCTTGGTGCAGGAAGTCGCGGTGTCAAAACTTCTGCCTATAAACTTGGTGGAGCTAACTTTGAAGCAACTCCTTCTTCTACGACTCTTGCTACTGAAGCTGGTGTTAAGGATTTTGTAGAGTCTGCAACTGAAGGTCTAACTGGTGCTATGCACTTTGTTGGTACCACAACAACCGAGCTCGAAAATGGTAGTACTGCTGCGACCCTTGCTGGTGATGGTCTGAATAAAACTACTGGATTTGATGCCGGCGATGTTGTTATCTCTGGAACTGCCGAATACGTTTGGAATGGCTCTTCTTGGAGACTCCTTGGTGATGAAGGTTCTTATGCTCTTGCTGATAATGTAGTCAACTCTTGGAAAGCAACTGGTGACTCTTATATTACTGTTGTTCCTACTTCTGCAACTAAGGGTGCCGTTGCTGCTACGTTCACTCACAACCTAGTATCTAATGGTGCTTATAGTGCTAAAGGAACTTCCACAAAGGTTCCTCAGATTACTACAGATGCCGCTGGTCATGTTACCCTTGTCGAAGAACTTGATATTGACTTCCCGGTCACTTCTGTAGCTGGAAAGACTGGTGCTGTTGTTCTTGATAGCTTCAAAGTTGGGACTAAGGATAGTGATGCAACTCCAGTCATTGTAGTTGATTATAATGGTTCTGCTGAGAAAGGACTTTACTTCTCTAGCGCTGCTGCTTCTGAGACTAATGTTCAGTTTGCAGTTGATGCCAATGGTGTCGTAACTGGTACCGTCGTTGCTGCAGCTGCTCCTGGTAATGGTTCTCTCCAAATCAAGGGTACTGAAGGAGATGCTACAGCTACTGGATTCACCGCTAACTCTTCTGATGCGACTACCATTAACTTCGCTAAGTCTGGTGACTCTATTTCTAAGATTACTACCTCTGGAAATACTGTTACCATCGAAGGTGTTGATGCTCTCAAGAATCCTAATGCCCTCAATGTTTCTGCTGGTGCTTATTCTGGTACCGCCGGAAGTCTTGCTGGAGGTTATGACGGCTCTGTTACAAAGAATCTTATCTTTGACAATACTGCCGCTGCTGCACCTGCCAATGTAAGTTCTAAGGGTAATGTTCAATTTACTGTTGCCACCGACGGTCATATCAAGGGTGAATTTGTTCTTCCAGAGAATGCCTTCAAAGATACGACCTATACTGTTGGTGTTGGTCTTGATTCCACTGGAACTGAGTTTAAGGCTCACCTAAAGGATGAGACTGCTAATGCTGCTTCCTCTACTAAATCTACTGACACCCTCGGTGGTCTTTATGCTGTCGAAGTTGATAAAGACGGTGATCTTGCTGTTCGTGTTCCTTGGACGGATACTTATTTAAATAGTGCTACTTTTGCTGGTGGTGATGGTACAGATGCAGGTCAAGGTGAAACTGTAAAGGCTACTCTTGGAAGAAATCAGGGTGGTGCCGTAACTGGATATATCCCTGTTGCTACTACCACTGCATCTGGTGTTATGGCTATGGGTATGGTCTCTAAACTAAATGGTATTGAGGATGAAGCTACTAAAGACGGTGCACTCACAAGAGAAGAAATTCTTGCAGCTTGTGTCTAGATAAAAAAAAATAGGGTTAGATATAAGTCTTTCCCTATTTTTTTTGTTATTCCCCATGCTTAAAAAGATTCACAAGCTCCTCTCTCTTTTCTTCAATCTTTTTCTTAAGAGTTTCAGCGTTTGATTCTGTTAATTTTATCTTATACTCAGTAGCAGCCTTAGATTTTTGAAGCTTTTCTTCTGCCCTCTTTTTTCTTGATTCATATTCATCCCAGGGGTGCTGTAGAAAATCTTCAAGGCCCTTTAATTCTTTCTCTAATTGCCCTAGTTCTTTCTTTTTAATAAATAAAGAACATTCAAATTCATCCATAAGAATAACAGGCTGTGGTTTAGAAAAAGTATCTACATCTATAAGATCACTATCTGCAATTAGTAGACTCGGTAGTGATTTAAGATTTGGGGCTACTATATCTCTATAGCAAAAAATCCTTTCGCGGTCTTTATAATTCTGGGGAGCATATATTACTACACATTTGGTTACTATATTACAATAGTGACCACCTAATCCAACATAATAAGTTGGAATTTCTGGATGATACTTTTCTATATCAGATATAGTGGTGCATGGTTTTGTGTCGTCACCAATAATTAAGCCATGCCCTTGAAAAGGCATAGAATATACTATGGTATCTACGAATTGGGTATCCTTTGTTAATTCTGCAAGCTTAATTAATTCATCTAAATATTTATGGCTCCAGGGTAACATATGACCAAGATACTATTTTTTGACTAGGGGCTGTATTCCAATTCCAGCCATTACCAACCTTTATCCTTGCCTTCAAAGCAAAGTCACCAGACTCATACATAACGAGAACTTTCTTAGTGCACAAAATATTTGGAACTAATAGGTCTTCAAAATCTTCTGGCATTTTATCTTCAGGACTAATCTGCTTTATTCTTTCAGCAAAATCCATTCCCTTACAGAAAGCTCCATAATTAGTGTCATGAGGGTCAAGAATGTTTTTGATTTCTTTCTTGATTAGATCCAGTGTGTAATCTTTCAGTTTCATTGTTTATTGTTTTAGAGTTTATCAATTATAAGGAAATGGCCTTAAGATAGAAAAAGAGGGGCTAGCCCTCTATATTCTTTAGACACTAAAATTCATTTTTAATATCAGAATCTTTCCTTAGTGCCAAAACTATTTTATTCTACATCGGAAAGAACTCTATAGGTTAATGTATTCTGTTTTTATATATTACCACCTATTGGGGTTTCCATTAGGTACGGCTTGAAGTACATAACTTCCGTTAGGTACCCAGTTTATAGATCCACTAGTAAATGGTTGTGGATTATTTACTGGAACGAAAGTATTTCCATTTTGATAATAGGAAGGTCCATAGAAATTATTATCTTTTCTGAATAACCTAGACCCTGCATCTACTACCATTGATAAAGATTGGGCGAACGTAAATAGTTTCCCACAAGTTTCACCAGCACCTCGAATAGCGGCTGCTATAGTATCTGCGCTAGTCCTAACAGGCTCCTCTGTAGGGACCTTATCCTCTGGTGGCGTAAATTGTTTGTTTTCACTACCACCATTATTAGTTTTTTGTAAATTTTTCTGTCCTTGTCCAGACGATAAAGCCTGTCCAATTCCAATAAATACTGCCGCTCCAGCTACAACTGCAGTTAATACTTTAAATCCTACGGTTGCAATTAACTTTACGTTCATCTTAAGAATTCTTTCTGTGTTAAAAATTAAACTTTTCTCATAGTCTTTTAAATTTTAAATTTGCAATTTTGAAATTTGTTTGTTTGAGAAAATGTGCACGTTCTCCTCTAATATAAGAATTTGACGCTTCTGCCTCTAAGAATATTAGCGTTCTTTTCTATATATTTATCTATATATTCCTTAATTGATTCAGTCTCCCCATATGAGTTAAAAAATCCGCAATGATATAGAAAGAACACCTCTTCAAATTTATTTATACTACTTATCCCTAAATTTTCTTGAAGATTACCAGGAAGTTTATAATTATTGGCGGTGAGGTCTTCTATATTTATTATTGGCTCTACATTCATTATATGGCCATCTTCTTTCAGTACTATCGATCTAAATAAGAAAAAGTGAATACATGGCCAAGCTTCTAAAAATCTAAGTACTAATCTTAAACGCATCGGGGAGAATAGTATAGAAGACTCATAGCCCCAAGATTCATCACCCCAAGAAGACCATAATACCCCCATTTTTTCTAACTCTCCTATAAATTCAAGAAGAACTTTATATTTAAGGTCAGGGGTTAATGCGTATTTACATGAGGCTAAGATACAAAATTTATCACTATGGTCTATCTCAAAATACGATACCATAATGTTTTCTTCTTATCTCAACCAGAAGTTCCTCAAGTTTATCAATGGGTGGAAGGTCTGGGATAGTTGACTCTGCGAAGGCCTTTTCCATCTCTCCCTTTTTCTTTTCACACAGGGCCATAATCTCATCATAGGTCATCTTATGGTTTTTAATATCCATAAGAAGGTCTGCATCAATTCCACGTCGGTCTAAGATTAATCCCTTTCCTTGTGCAATTTCTAGACCCTGAACCATAAGACGATAGCAGTGTGATAGATTCTTGCTATTAAAACCGTGTTCAGAGTCTATCACAAAACGGTCTTTATTCCTTTTATCTACCCATTCCCAATATTCTTTGTACTTCCGACAATGTTGTTCAAAGGCATCTTGGTTATATTGGAAGATACATAGTGGTCCTCGGGATTGATCGGCTTTTGGAATACT
>AUXO016301157.1_pt1 | contig 11474 bp, 8 predicted proteins | sample 768731 | NCBI WGS metagenome assembly AUXO01 (sample SAMN02715735, study PRJNA202380) | gut metagenome | biome: sheep rumen | host: Ovis aries | place: New Zealand: Palmerston North | reverse complement strand
TTTATGAAACTTTTTAGTTTAATTTCATATGATACCATTTTAACACGATGGTGGGTGTCCTTTCAATTGTCCTTTTCCGTACTTTTTGCGTACTTTTTGCGTACTTTTTCCGTACCTTTTAATTTATAATAATCTTATTTTATTATAACTTTAGGTTATGCTATTTATATTAATTATACTTGCTCTAATATACAATTGTTGATTAATTATATGATATAATTGTTAAAGGAAGTGATTCTTGGTGAGTAATATAAGATGGGTGTATTATCCTAATAACAAAACGGTTAATAATAAATTGTTAGAAACAATTAATATTTTTGAGAAAAATGAAGAATTAATTACCTCACAAATTGATAGAGATAAAGGACTTGAAAGCAATGACGTTTTAAAAATACTTAGTGCTGACTTAAGTGAAATTGGTTATGAGGTAGAAATTGATAAAAAACATAAAATTCCAATTCCTGTTTTATATGGAGAAAATGGAAAACCTGAAAAATGGTTTGATGTAGATGCATATGAATCAAATGAGGGAATAATCATTGAAGTAGAAGCAGGAAGAGCTGTTTGTAATAATCAAGTTATCAAAGATTTCTTTGAAGCGTGTATGATTGATGAAGCACAATATTTAATTATTGCTGTTAGAAATAATTATAGAAATTCGGACGATTTTAAAACGGTAAAAAAATGGTTTGATTCATTTTATACATGTAGTAATATTACAATTCCTTTTAAAGGATTATTAATTATTGGATATTAATATTTAGGAGTGTTTTTTATGTATGATTTAGATTTATATAAAGAGTTTAATAAAATTGAATATGATGATATGAAATTACAATTGTATCATTTACTTTCTACTAATATAAAAGAAGAAAAATTATATAGCTTTAGTAGGATGCAAGAAGATTATGATTTTGATTCAAAATATGAAAAAATTTGGACTAGCTTTGTTGATTACGTAAAATTAATTAAAGACGGTTCTATTACTAATGATGGAAATATTATAACTAAAAATTTAAAAATGAAATGTCCTGTTCCAGAAAATATTAATTCTGCATGGCAAATTTTTAAAGAACATTTAATTAATAAAAAAATTTATACTTTTGAAGAAATTGAAGGTTTAGAAAAATCTGCAAATAAAATAATTAATACTATTTCTCCTGATACAAGTGAAACTGGAACAATTAAAGGTCTAGTTATGGGATATGTTCAATCTGGTAAAACTAATAGTATAGAATCAATAATGACAATGGCAGCTGATTATGGTTTTAATGTTTTTATTGTCCTTTCTGGTATTATTGAAAACTTAAGAAAACAAAATTTAAATAGATTTAGGGAAGATATAGAATACGCAAAAAATAGTAATATTCATTGGGAATTTATTGATCAAGTAACTAAAACTACTCCTAAAGCTTATAATCTAATTAATTCGAATAAGAAAGTAGTTATTGTAAGTCTAAAAAACTCAAAAAGACTTCAAAATATAATAAATTGGTTGTTTAATTCTGGAGATGCTAGTTTAAAAAATGCTAAAGTTTTAGTGATTGATGATGAAGCGGATCAAGCTGGATTAAACACAAAAGATGTTACTAATGTTGAAAGATCAAAAATTAATAAGCTAATAACTGAATTAATTGATGATTATACCGATAGAGTTGGAGGTATGAATTATATTGGATATACTGCAACTCCTTATGGAAATTTCCTAAATGAAGCTGAATCGATTTATCCAAAAGACTTTATATATATGTTACCAAAATCGCCAAAATATATTGGAGCTCAAGAAATATTTGGCGCCTCTAATATGAGTGGTAAAAAGGCGGATGGGTTGGATATTGTAAGAAGCATTTCTGATGATGATTTAGATTTATTAACTATGATTGAAAATGAGGATACAACTAGAATTCCAAAAAGTTTAGAGGATGCATTATGTTGGTTTGTTTGCACTTTAGCAACTTTTAGATACAAAAAAAGCAACAAACCTGTTACTATGTTAGTTCATGATAATAGAAAGACATATAATCATTTTAATCTATCTAATAGTATAAGCAATTTCTTAAATAACATTGATAGAAAAATATTTGTTGAAAAATGTAGATCAGTTTATGAGTATGAAACTCGTAGATTTGAAAAACAAGATTTTTATGATGTCATGTCAAACTATGGTAGAGATGTTGAACCATATGTTTCTTTTGATTTGTTAGTTCCTTATATAAATGAGATAATGTCATATAAATTTAGATTCGCAAAAACATTTAACGATAATATTGAATATTCAAAAGGAATTAATCAAGTAATTGATAATTCAATTATTTCAAAACTTTTAGATGAAGAAGATCAACCAAGACTAATATATCCAGAAAAGAACAGCGGAATAGATTATTCACTAGGTTTTATTGTAACTGGTGGAGATACTCTTTCAAGAGGATTAACATTAGAAGGTTTAACTACAACATACTTTGCTAGAAAATCTGATACAGTAGATACTTTGATGCAAATGGGAAGATGGTTTGGTTATAGAATCGGCTATGAGTTATTAGAGAGAGTATGGATGGATACTGAGACAAAAGAAAAATATGATGAATTAACTCAAGTAGAAATTGAATTAAGAAATGATTTAAGTAAGTATGAAATAGGTATTTCTCCATCTGAATGTGGACCAGCAATTCTTAATACATATTTAACTAGAGTAACATCAAAAAGTAAAATGCAATCAGCTGTTGCATGTGATTGGGACTATAGTGGCGCATCTCCACAAACAATATTATTTGATAAAGATGAGAATATTCAAAAATATAATATTGATTTAACTCAAAAATTTATTGAAAATTTTAGATTTAAAAGTGCTTATAATTCTAATAGTAATTTGCTAGTAGAAAATGTTGATTTTGATAAGATTGATGAGTATCTTCGTACTTTCAAATTTTGTGCTCAATCCACATTCTTTAATAATATTGAGAGTTTTTGTGATTGGATTTCAAATAGTAATATAGATATATTAAAAAAATGGAATATTATATTAGCAGGAACTGGTGAAGTTGATTCTAATGGCAATGTTGGTAAAGTTGTTCGTTCAAAATTAAGAAACTATGATGATAAAGAATACTTTAATATTAAAATACTTAGAAATACTAGAGATATAGTTGGTGATATGGATCCATCAAAATATAATATTAATTATAGTGATGAAACAAACATTATCGCATCTAGAGATAAATATAATGTGCCACAATTAATTATTTACAAAATAGATGGAAAAGGTGTTCCAAAACCTTTATCAAAATATCGTGAACCAATTAATATGAATGTTGATATTATTGGATTATATTTGTATATTCCTGGTGTAATGAAAAAAGATTATACTTATAGCATTCATATGGATCTTAGTAAAAAGGAGGCAGAATAATGGAAAGATTAGATCTTGAAATGAGGGTAATGTCTAATAGTGGTAATAGTATATTAAAAGGAATGTCTCCTATAGAACCAATGTTAGACTTATTTGTTAGAGAATCTATTCAAAATTCATATGATGCTTTATTACCTGAAAAAAATACATTAAGAGAAGAATTTAATACTGGAACTTTTGACTCTGATAAATTATCTAATTTATTTGAGGGTATTAGTAATGAATTAAAGATTAAAAGTACTTTTTTTAATCAAAAAAAATTTATATCTGTAAGAGACTATAATGCTACGGGATTAACCGGTCCGTTAAATGTAGAAGATATATTGAATCAAAATTGGGGAAAATTTTTAAATTTAGTTAGAAATTTTGGAAAATCCCAAAAAGAAGCTGGATCAGGTGGCTCGTGGGGCTATGGTAAGACAACATTTTATAAAATGGGACTAGGTATTGTTATTTACTATTCTAGAATAAAGAATCAATCAGCATATGAAGAAAGATTAATGGCATGTTTAGTCGAAAACGAAAATAATACAGATGGACTTCTTTATAGAGTTCAAGAAGGAAAAAATACTGGTATAGCATGGTGGGGAGTTCGCAGTAATAATGATATTATTCCAATTTCTAATCATGAAGAAATCATGGAAGTGTTAAATTGCTTTAATTTAAAACCATATGAAAATGATGAAACAGGTACTGCAGTTATTATTCCTTTTATAGATGATATTAAATTATTAAATCAAACATCATCGGGTGATTATAATGCTAATACATTGAGAAGTTGGGCATATTCTTTAGAAGATTATATTAAAATGGCATTTCAAAAGTGGTATCCAACTAAATGTAATAATACTACTCCAAAAAATAAAGGAATCGACGCTTATATTAATGGTGTAAAAATAGAAAAACAAAATATTAGACCTTTATTTAAAGTTGTTCAAGACATGTATAATAAATCACAAAGTTCATCATTTGATTCTAAGTATGATATTAAGGAAGAAATAATTAGATATAAACAAAATCCTCCTTTTAAATCTCAAGTGGCTGGAACTTTATATTATACATTATTAGATGAAGAACAATTATTAATGACTGTTCCAAATAATGAACCTTCTCCATATGAATGTGCTACTAATGAAGAAGACGATGGTTCTAATAAAAGAGTAATTGTTTGTTTTTGTAGAAAACCAGGTATGATCTTAAAATATGATATCGATGGTGATTGGGCTGGACCTATTAGTTCACCAGATCCAAATAAATATTTGATATGTTTATTTATTCCTAATTCATTAAATGAGATAGCATATGTTGAAAATGGTATTAATTATACAATAGATGATTATTTGAGAGCTTCTGAAAGTGCTGAGCATAATAATTGGAAAGATATAACTGAATATACTGATTATAATACAGGTAAGAAAGTTGATTGTTCTAAAGTAAAACTTGTTAATTTGATTCATAGAAGAATAAAGAATGTTTTTGATTCAATGTCGAGTCCTGTTGAGTCTGATGTAACTGAATTTGTTGGTTCTTCTTTAAATAGAAAATTAGCTGATTTATTTTTACCAAAAACTGGATTTGGTCATAAACCTAAAAAAGAAATTCTTCCAAATAAACAACAAGAACCTAAAAAGGGCAAAACTAAAAAAGCAAAAATTGAGTTTGCTCCTGTTAGAATTGAAAATGGTTGTATATCTAAAAATTTTACAATTACATTTAATAAGAATATAAAAAATATAGAGATAGAATTTAAGGTTAGAACTGAATCAAAAGATCTTAGTATAAATGAATGGGAAAAAGTTGGTAAAGTGCCTTTTGAAATAAAGAAAATTGTAATAGACAATGTTATGACAACTGATGAAAATGTTTTTCAACTAAATAAGGAATATAGTAGTAATGATATGGATAAATATATTAACTTTGAATTTTTAAAATCTAATCTAGGCCATACATATGGTTATAAAATATCATTAAATGATGATAAGTTATTATTAATTCATGGAAAAGTAATTTATAGTGTTTTGGATTCTACTATTCCAATTAGTATAAATGAAGGAAAGGGTGAATAATAATGGCAAAAGTCTTAGAGTTATATCCTTTAATTACTGATGCTGCTGTACAAGAATTAAATTGTACTTCGGATTTTAAAATTTATTATTCTAATAATGGTGTTGAAAAAGAAATACCTATTACAAAAGTACCTGATACAGAGTGTGGATATTATATTGATGATAATGGCGAGTGGAATCCATCAAATAACAATATGTATTTTGACGGAAAAATCTCAATTAGTAATTTAAATATATTATATGATACTTACAAAGTTGCTGAAGACACAACTACTTTAGGTATAGGAATGACTTTTGTTTCAAAGACATCAAAGTTTAACTTTTCCAAATCATTGTGTGAATTTAATTTAGGTGATGATTATTTAAATATACCTTTTGGATTTAATATTGAAAAGAATAGGTTAGGACAAAACATTGAGATTGAATTTTTTGTTTATGTTAAGCAAGTTGAAAATACAAATTCTTTATTTTGTTCTATAGAGGGCTCTAATTTAGGAGTTATTCACAGTATTACTATTGATGTTGAAGGTAGTGGATCCATTTTTCCAATCAAAATTATTGATGACCCTAGTAAACCTTTATGGACTATGAGTTTGAATTATGACACTTTAGATGATATTTTTTCAATGCAAACAGTTTGTATTAAGATTAATAGATCGCATAAAGATTATAAATTTTTAGGCAGCGAGGATATTGATAGTTCAAATTATTATTTGTGGAAAGAAATTTTAGCTAATTTTTTTGTAAATATATTACTTAATTCATCATCCGATTATGATACGCTTGCTGATAATTTATATCAAGATGGTACTGTAGGTTGTTTTATTTCTTATATTATTCTTTCTTTTGGAATAGATAAGTATATTATAGATAATCCAATAATGTTATTTGAAAAAATAAGTTTAGTTTTGGATAAAATTATAAAGTAGGTGATTTTTATGAATTGGAAAGAATTATCAAAAAATGAAGCTCAATCTATATGTGAGCCATTAATTAGTGAGGGTGGTATGCCATCACCTATTAATGATACTGAATATCTAGAATTAAAATTGTTGATTTCACAAGCATTCAATAAGGCTTTGAATATACTAAATATTACAAATGAAGAGCTATTTAATAGTAATGTTAAATATAAATTTGATTGCTACTTTGGCAAGGAAATATATAAAATATTTACAAACGGAAAATATTTTATAGGAGATAGAGAAGCATCAAATGATGATATGTGGAGATACATTCAAGTAAAGATAATACCTGAATTAATTTATTATAGATGGAAGGATAATGTTACACCAAGATTATATGCTCAATCAAATAGATTATATATAAAAACATTATGGTGGTATTATTATTTATCTTTTAATTTTGATTTAGATTATACATGTGAAATGCTATTGAACCCATGTAATTCTACAGATACAATTGTTGCTCTTGTTGAACGTTGTGGTAGAAATGGATATAGATTAGATGTTTATAGAGAAATTATGAAACAAAAGACATCTAATTCATTTAGTACTGACGAATTTAGAAAAATGATGGTTATAAATAGTGCAAAAATAAATGTTGTTAATCCATACTTACTTGATGGAGGAATAAGTAAATATGTTGAAGGCTTAGTTAATTCGGTAAAAGGAGGTTTTTAAGAATTATGAAATTAGATTTAAACGATGAATTAAGAAATATAATGACAATTAATAAAGAAAAAAATATTTCGTATAAATTACTTCTTACTGAAGAAAACTATGATGCATATTATGTGCAAAATGATTCATATAAGGGCGTTGGAATTGTTATTGATGAAAAATTTAAAAATTTTGTTTATTATTTTGAAAATATAGTTATTAAAGTTGAAGAGAGAACCATTGAAGGAAACAATAAAAAATATCTAATCGAATTATTAAGCGATAAGATAAATGATACAGATGAATTCATATTTATATGTACTAAATTTATTGAAGCTGGTAATAATGGCTATAATAGAAAACAAATATTAAACAATCCTCAGGATTGGGTAGATAAGTGGAAAAATATATTTGGAAATAAATCAAGTGAAGATAGAGTATATCCTTTACTTGGTGAATTAATATCATTAAAACACTTATTAAAAAGTGGAAAAAATGCTTCTTTAACTTCACAAGGAAGCCATGATATAGAAACGAATGATTGTAATTATGAAGTAAAAACTACTACAATGAGATATGAAAGTTTAGTTGAAATTCATAGCAAGAATCAATTAGCTAGTTTAAATGGAAATCCATTGTTTTTGTATTTCGTTAGACTTGAAGAATCAGTTGCTGGAGTATCATTAATGTCGATTATAAAAGATCTAAATGATCTAGGTTATAACATTGATGAATTAAGAGAAAAGACATCTTATTACAATTCTCAAACTTTAAATAAATGTTTTAAAATTGATGAAGTGAGAATATATAAAATAGATAATGAATTCCCAAAAATAGTTGATTCTTCGTTTGTAGATGGACAATTGCCTAAAGGAATTTATTCATTAAAATATACTATTGATTTATCTAACTTAGCATTTGAAAATGTTGAATTAAATGATTTATAAAAAGAGATTAAATAATCTCTTTTTTTAGTTTCTGATATTTTATTGACAAAAACAGAACAAAAATAAACAAAATGTAGATTTTTTCTGATATAATGTATATATAAACTTAAAAGATATAAGAATACCAATAAGATAGGGAGAGACAAATATTATGATTAAACTTGCAACATTATTTAGTGGGATCGGAGCTATAGAACAAGCGCTCTTAAAACAAAACATAGATTATAAGATAGTTTTTGCGTGTGATAATGGAGAAAGAGAATTACCATATACAAAAGAGGAAATAATTAAAAATACTGAAAACATGTCTTTGGAAGAAAAAAATGATTATATTAATAAACTATATAGTTCTTTAAAGAAACCAAATTGTATGTATCAAACTTATAAAGAAAATTATACTATTGATGATAATGATTTTTACCAAGATATAAGATTTTTAGATGGAACTTCCTACAAAGGAGAAGTAGATTTACTAGTAGGTGGAAGTCCATGCCAATCATTTTCTATTATAGGCAAAAGAGGTGGCTTTAAAGATACAAGAGGTACATTATTCTATGAATATGCAAGAATAATAAAAGAATCTCAACCTAAAGCGTTTATATTTGAAAATGTAAGAGGAATGTTAAATCATGATGGCGGAAGAACATGGGAAACAGTACAAAATACATTTAAAGAACTAAATTATAAAATATATATAAGAAGTAATCCTATTTTAAACGCTAAAAATTTTGGAATTCCACAAAATAGACCAAGATTATTTGTAATAGGTATAAGAAAAGATTTAAATACGCTTCCTTTCAAGTTTCCTGAAGAAGTGGAACTTACTACATGTGTTAAAGATTATTTATTTGATGATTTAGAAGTTGATCCTATATATTATTTAGGTAAAAAAGGATTTGAATTTGTTACAAATCCTAAATATAAAAATCGTGCTCAAATAAATTCTAATATTATGCAATGTCAAAAAGCTAACCAACAATTTAACTGGAATGGTGAATTCGTATTTGTTCCGTATGATAAGATAAAAGATAATAAAAAGATTATGGAACATGCATATGTTTCTACATATAATGGAGTTAAAGGAGCATGTAGAAAACTTACACCTATAGAATGTACAAGATTAATGGGATTCTCTGATAAATTTGTATTTCCGAAAGAAATGAATGATAAAGATAAATATAGACAAGCTGGCAATAGTATTGTTGTTAATATTTTTGAACAAATAATACCTAATTTAATAGATACAGGAGTGTTTTTAGAACATGCTCAACTTGAAAATTTAGTAAAGCCAAAATTAAAGCTTGCTACATTATTTAGTGGAATAGGATCAATAGAACAAGCACTAATTAGAAATAAAACACCATATGAAATTGTTTTTGCTTGTGATAATGGTGATGTAGATATTGAATATGATCATGAAGAGGAGTTTAAAAAAATTCAATCTATGTCTTCTAAAATTGATAAAAAGAAATATGTTGATGATTTATACTTGTCTAAAAGCAAGAAGAAAAACTATGTTAAGCAAAGTTATCTTGCAAATTATGGAGACAAAATATCTGAGGATGATTTTCATTTAGATATTAACCTTCTTGATGGAACTGATTATAGAGATCAAGTTGATTTATTAGTAGGTGGTAGTCCATGTCAATCATTCTCAGCTGTTGGTTTTAAACGTGGTTTAGAAGACGCAAGAGGTACTTTGTTTTATGAATATGCAAGAATTGTAAAAGAAGTAAATCCTAAAGTATTTATATATGAAAATGTTAGAGGATTAACTACTCATGATCATGGTAATACTTGGGAGATTATTAAAGGAATTTTTAAATCATTAAATTATAATATTACTGAGCCTCAAATATTAAATGCTGCAGATTATGGTATCCCACAAAATAGAAGACGTGTATTTGTTGTTGGAATTAGAAATGATTTAAATATAGATAAAGAGTTTCAATATCCTGAACCTGTTGAATTAAAATATAGTATGAAACAATTTCTTGAAACAAATTGTGAATGTGGAAATTTTAAATATAATGAAAATGGTGATTTAGAAATTATTCAATCCGACTTTGATCCATCAAGAATTGATGATAAATATGTTTTATCTGATTTAGTTAGAAAATATGTATTGACTCCTGGAACTAAAACTTTTAAGACACAAATTAAATATGATTTGGATATTGCTAGAACTGTTTTATCAACTATGGGTAATAGACATAGAGCAGGCGTAGATAATTACATGACAGATAAAGGTGGAGTTGATAAGTTAAGAATGCTTACTGAAAGAGAAGCTTTACGACTTATGGGATATTCTGACGATTTTAAAATTGTTGTATCACGTGCACAAATGTATAAACAAGCTGGTAATAGTATAGTTGTTGATGTTATGTTGGCAGTTTTAAGGGAAATATTTAAAACTGGAGTATTTGATAATAATGTTATTATTCAAACTCAAGATGACGCTATAATTGAGAATGTATCGAGAATTCAATTGCAATTAGAAGAACTAATTTAAAAAAATGTGTTAGAATATATGTGTGAGGTGCAAATGATATGGTAGTAGAACCACTTAATAAAAATAAAATTAGAATTAGACTATCTAATACAGAATCAGTTGGAACAAACATATATAAATATACATCATTAGATAAAACTAAGGAGACTAAAAGTAAAAGCAGTACTTGCAATTATTTTTTAACAACTAGTCATGACTTAGCAAATACTTTAATTGGTATTTTAAATGATCCTTCAAAACATTATTTTTTAGATGTCTCAAAAACTAAAAACTGTATTTATAATGAAATGGAAGTTGTTGAAAATAATAAATTAGTTGATGATTTTAATGGAAAGCTATCAAATTTTTATACAGCTTTTGATTATTTTAAAAACAATGATAACTACGAATTGGATTTAGGTAATGGAATAGTTAGATTAGATCAAGGTGGAAAATATAATATTTATTTTAATAACACTGAAGAAAAAGTAGAAATGTTTAGAAATAGTATAATTGCTGTTTTAAGTGATATCATTATTGAAGTTTTAGATAATAAATATTTAATTTATCCAGTTATGAAGGAAAATGTTGTTGTTGATAATAATCCGGATAAGTTAATAGAGTTAGCTAAAAAACTAGAAAATGAATATGATGAAGATATTGTTAAACAAATAATCATAGAAGGTTATCGTTTATTAAATAAATAGAATAATTTTAAGGACTTTTATAGTCCTTTTTTTATTGATTAATTTTGTAAAAATACATTGAAAATATGCTAAAATAAATAAAGAGGGATAATGTATGGAAGAAGTAATTAAGCAAATCAAAGAATTTAATGAAGCAAGAGATTGGGATCAATTTCATTCTCCAGAAAACTTAGCAAAAAGTATTTCTATTGAAGCTGGTGAGCTATTAGAATGCTTTCAATGGAATAATGAATAT
>AUXO012536762.1_pt1 | contig 11475 bp, 10 predicted proteins | sample 768731 | NCBI WGS metagenome assembly AUXO01 (sample SAMN02715735, study PRJNA202380) | gut metagenome | biome: sheep rumen | host: Ovis aries | place: New Zealand: Palmerston North | reverse complement strand
CTTAATTGAATTGAATGATGCATCTTTGTTTGCAAATGTATTTATTGCGCCAATACCTAAATTAGTATTTGTACCACCGCCAACATTATATAAAACAAACATTGTCCATCCTGCCTTTGGTAAAATACCTAACTGTGCATTATTAACCATTTGAGACATTCTGTATTGACCGAATGTAGTACCACTATTAGGCGTTTCTTGAAATTCAGTACCACTACCAAATATTATTTTAAGATAACCATTATCAGTATATTCTGTAATATATTTTTGTAATACTGGTTTCCATTTACCTTTATAATATCTTGTAGTTTTTACAGTATTAAAACTTGTTGTCTCTGTATAATCAACATAATTTGATGGGTAATTAACGTTTTTTATTACTGAACCATCATTTAATGTTGTATCTTCGCCAAATCGGTATTGGTCGGAAAGAGAATTAACCTCAAAATATTTGTAAGTGTTAATTGATTCATTATGAAATCTGAATGATTCTTCATCCATAAAAAACTCATATAATTCAGGTGAACTATTAATATTACTATTTTCCTTAAAAATAATTCCTTCAATATTCATGACATTTTGTTCAGGAATAATTACTTCCATAAATGGTTGTAATTCGTTATCGCTTATCACCTTTTTATATATCTTACGTTGTCCGCTAACACAAACAGATGTCTTATATACTGTATAACTTGTGATTACATTATTAGCATTACGATTTGGTTCATATTTACGATTTGAAATACCTTCTTCATTGAATTGCTCCCCAAAATTAACATTCTCAGTCAATGAAAATGTATAATCACCATTTCCTATTGTACTGCTCATTTTAACAATTGGTGCTAAATCCCAATTAGGCAATGCCATATTATTTTCATTTAAAGTTGGAATTACACAACTTAATTCGACTTCACATACGCTAGCCTTTGAGCCAGGAACTTTAACCCCATTAGTACGTGCTATATTAAGTAATGAAGACTTCATATTTGCACTATCTAATTGAGTTTCTTGATACATTCTATCTGTATGGTAAGATAAATCATCACCAACAGCAGACATTAAATCTATCAACCATGAACCAACACTAGAATCATTAAAATTATCTGATAGTTCAGGATAATATTGTTTACTAAAAGAGATTAATTCATTTCTAATGCTATCATAATCTCTCGCTGTATATTTAATACTTTTATTTGCCATAATTTTTTTATTTTTCTTAAAAATCATTAAAGACTAATACCTAGACTATCAGTCACTACACTATTACCTTGTCTCACGGAATAATCCACACGTACATGAATTTCCTCATTAGTTTCTTCATCTTTCAATATGTTAATATCATTAATCATAACATATGGAACATATTTAGAAACAATATCTTGTATGCTTGATTTAATTAATGACCATGTTTCAGTATCATTGTTATCAAAAATATATTTGATTAAATCAGTACCAAAATCAGGTCTTCTAATACGTTGATTTTTTGGTGTGAAAATTACGTGCATTAGAATACTTCGTATTTTATCTTTCAAAGTTGTATTTACATCAAACATATATTTTTCAGCATCAATTGATGTCAATGGGAACTTTAACCCAAAATATTGCTTTTTAGCCATTTTATTTCTATCTAAAATTTATAAATATAAATATTAAAAGTAAAATAACTTAAAAGAATTTATTGTTATTTTATTATATAAAATATAATAAATTATAAAATTATGGAAAGGCAAATATATAAAAAAAAGGTAAGGAAATTAATCCTTACCTTTCATCATTCATTTCACTTTTTATAAACGTACCATTTTCATTCTTATATATCGTTTGATTTGAAGACCCTCTGAATTTTAATCTACAATCTGCAAGGTCACTATCAAAACGTCCATCTACAACATAATCACAAAGACTAACAATTTCCTTTTGTAAATCATTAAGTTCATTTAAATAATATCCAGTCCATAACCAAATATCCTTATCCTTGAAATTATTTTTAATCTCTTTGATTAAATTAAGCATATCTTCACCTTGTTGCAATGGTTCACCACCTAAAATACTTATACCTTTAACGTGAGTGTTTGATAAGGCGGTAAATAATTCATTTTTTGCTTTTTCATCAAAAATTTTACCGCTCTTAAAGTTCCATATTTCACTATTGAAACAACCATTACAATGATGTGTACAACCACAGCAGAAAAATGAAACTCTAACACCTAACCCATTGCTAATATCAAGTTTTTTAATCTTTGAATAATTCATTGTATTTCAAATTTAAATTACATATGTAAAACTCGGTTTTCAAATTCATTCATTTTACCCTTATTAATCTCTGGTGAAGCATTAATATAACCACAAACACGTCTTGAAATTGACATCTTGTTAGTATCAGTATTACCGCAATGTGGACATTGCCAATGTCCATCAACAATTTCCATTTCACCAGTATATCCGCAATTACCACAATAATCGCCACCACGAAGATTAATTTCAGCATATTGCATAGTGTTATACATATGTTCAATAATTTCTGAAAGAGCATCAAGGTTCTTTGTCATATCAGGTAACTCTACATAACTAACACAACCACCTGGGCTTAACTTTTGGAACTCTGATTCAATGCTTAACTTTGTAAATGCATCAATTTCTTCCATTACATTAACATGATATGAATTTGTCTGCCAATCCTTATCAGTAATACCACATATTTCACCGAAACGCTTACGTAATGTCTTAGAAAACTTATATGTTAATGATTCGCTTGGAGTACCATAAACTGAACATCCTTCAAGACCATCAACATTTTCTTTCCAATATTTAGCCTTATCATTTAAATGCTGCATTACTGCGAGTGCAAATTTCTTACCTTCTTCCTCAGTATGGCTTTCACCAATCATAACTTGTGTCATTTCATAAACACCAATATAGCCTAATGAAATTGTACTATATCCGCCATGTAAGAATTTGTCAATTGTATCATTCTCACCTAAACGAGCAAGACCACCATATCTCCAGTGAATTGGAGAAACATTTGCACTTGCACCTCTCAATAATGAATCACGTAAGATTAAAGCATCCTTACATAATTCAAGTCGTTCATCAAGGATTGACCAAAACTTATCCATATCTCCCTTAGATGATAAAGCAACATCAATCAAATTAATAGTAACAACACCACGATTAAAACGTCCATAGAATTTATAATTACCATTTTCGTCTTTCCAAGGAGATAAGAAACTTCTACAACCCATACATGGGAATACATTACCATCATATCTTTCACGCATAATTTTAGCAGAAATATAGTCAGGGTTCATTCTCTTACTACTACACTTAATTGCTAAATCAGTCAAATATCTATACTCAGAATCCTTTGGAACATTATTATCATCTAATACATACAATAATTTAGGGAATGCTGGAGTTGTATATACACCATATTCGTTCTTAATACCTAAAATACGTTGTTTCAATACTTCCTCAATTAACATTGCTGTTTCCTTAATATATTCTTCATCTTCCCTTAAATAAAGGAATAAAGAACAGAAAGGTGTTTGTCCGTTGGTACTATTAAATGTATTAATCTGATAACTAATAATCTGAACACTATCTTTGATTTCTTGCTTTACATCACCCAAAGCATCCTCTTTAGCCCATTTATCAATATTCTCAAATGATTCGTTAGGATAACGTTTTGTGTACTTATCCTTGTATTTCGCATAATATTTTTCATACGAAACCCTTACATAAGGTGCTAAATGAGATATACTCAATGTCTGACCACCATATTGTCCGCTAGCAATTGACAATGAAATCTGCGTTGCAACTGTTGCTGCTGTTCGTAACGAATTAGGACGTTCAATCATCTTACCATTGATAACCGTACCATTATCCAACATATCCTTCAAATTCCATACACAACAATTAAACATACCCTTATTCATCATATAATCAGTATCATGAATATGAATTAAACCTTCTTTATGAGCGTTTAACAAATATGTTGGCATTATTTTTCTCTCCGAGAATGAACGAGAAGCAGTACCTGCAATCAAATCTCGCTGAGTAGAAATCATACGTGCATCTTTATTAGCATTTTCACTTGTTGCTGCTAAATTACTGCCATCAACAATACCGCTAATATCATCATCAATGATAACGTCTTGTTCTTGGTACTTTTTGATTGTCTTATAACGTTCATAAGCATTAGCCGTTAAAGTCTGACCATAATCTTCAAGTTTATTAAGTATAAACTTATCAATATCACTAGACTTTACTCTTTCTTTTTTAGAGAATTTTTCTGTTACATCATCAACAATAACATTTGCAATCTTAGGAAGCATCAAACCACTTCCACTTTTCATTGCTTTAATAATACTTTTTAAAACCTTTTCTGGGCTTAATTCTTCTTCTTGCCCATTACTTTTTAATATTTTTGTCATATCATTTTAAACATTAGTGTATATAAATAATACGTTATTTTTAAAAAATAACATTAAAAATTGGCTCTCTAAACCTAATGTTTTGAGAGCCAATTAAATATTTTTTTTACAAAAAATTTATTTTTTTATTTATGCTAAATTTTTATTTTTCCATATATTTAGAATAAATATAAAAAGTCTAATTTATTGTAAAACAACGTATTACTTTTTCTTAGCAGCAACTTCATCAAAAATTGACTTTAATATAGTCTCACTTCTACTTTGTTGAAATCCGCTTACGCTGTCACAAAATACATCATCGCCACATCCATCAGTATTAATTACGCAAGTACCATTATTGAAATTAACATTTTCAATAACCTTACCACTTTTTCCTGCACGGTTTTTCAAAACGGCAACTGTCGCTCTATTTTTCTCAATATCTTCTGTTGTTCTTGCAATTGAAATAATAATATGAGCAATCTGGGCTTTCTTTGCTGAACCACCCATCTTATCCATTGTTACCAATTCAGCACTAATAGAGTCTTTAGTTCCTTGAGTTGGAATCCAAAGTGCCATATTTAATTTTCCTGCTAGTGCTTCAAATTTACGCATAGATTTACCCTCTTTATCAAAATCATTTGATGTATTGGTAAAGCAATCATGATTGATACATTCAAAATAGTCAACAATACACAATTCAGGTTTAAAACCAATTGAGATTAATTTCTTAATTTTTCGTTCAATCATTACCGCAGTCATTTCACCAGAAGGGCAACGAAATATTTTTAAATTATTATTTAAATTTGCTACCTCTTTAGGGTGATTATTTAATGTATCTTTAACCAATTCAATAAATTCAGGCTTAGATAAATCTTTTGCTTCCACATTTATTCCTTTATCGTTATATAAAGTAACAAAACGTGCTAAATGCTTACGTCTAATCTGCTTAATTTGGTCTTCAAATACAATCTGAACAACTTTATGACCATTCAAGGCTGCGTGTGATGCTAATGCTGTTGTCAATGTTGTCTTACCAAAAGATGTTGGACCTGCAATTACACCTAATTCACCAAGTCCTAAACCGCCCTCAAGTATTTCATCCAAAAAGCCAATTCCTGTTGGTATTGGATGTCTGAAATCAGGAGATAAAGTTTCATCTAAATTATCCGTTAAATTAGAACCCCAATCACTATGACTACCCTTATTTAAGGCATCGGTCATTAATTCAACATATTTAGTACATTTATCTTCATCAACACCATTACTAGCAATCTTTAATATTTGATTGGCTGTTTTGACGATATATTGTTGTTTAAAAAATTTAGTACCAAGTTCTTCAACGACTTCCGCACCATCAGAAGACATATTACGAAGTGTATCTAACTCACCAAGCATTATTTCAACGTCTGTTGGTGTTGTTGCCTTTTCTCGTAATAATATCCCCATAGTATCATAAGACGGAACTGATTCATGCTTCTCAAATTCTTCCTTCATAACTCCAACAAATGTTTTTAAGTGTGGATTTGTGAAACTATTCTGGTCTATAATTTCATATAAATCCTTGAAGAACTCTCGGTTTTCCATAAAGCAATGAATTAATTTATACTGAAAATCCTCTCCTAGATACCCTAATGTCGTTTTATCAGTTTTATTTGCCATATGGATTAACTATTAATAATAAAGTGACTTCTTGTATTCCTTTGTCTTCTCACTCACAGCCTTAGCCCAATCTGCAATATACTTACGAAGTACACCACCCTTACTGTAAATATACTTACGACTAGTCTTACGGTTTAACACTTTCTTTTCATTACCATTTGCATCCTTTACAATTTCCTTGTTAGGATAAACAACTGATAATGTGTAATCACCATCATTCTTGAAACCTGTTTCAGATGATGTACAAACCTCACGCATCTTACGTATAATTTGTTTCAAAATGTCTTGCTTGTCACCAATCATAGCACGAAGTACGTACATTTCACGTGAAAGACGGTCAGCGTTCTCAGCAAAATATTCATCCTTATCGAATGTATAAGTAATACCATCGGATGTAGTCACTTTAACTGTCTTATTAGTTAAATCAACCTTTTCACGTACAGCCTTTGGATAACCATAACCATCCCAAATCTTAGAAATCACTTCCTTACCATTATCAGTAACAACAAATTTAAACGTACACTCCCAAGGTTTAAGTGGATTTTCCTTAAATTCATCAGTTACATCTTCTGGAACATAATTATACCATGTATAAACACGACTATTGCTCTTTAAATTATCGTCAATCATTGTCACAATATCATCAACACAATGCTTAAATTCTAACGAATGCATTGACTGCTCATTAAAGTTATTCAACTTAAAATTGCGCTTGCAAATGACAAAGCCATTAACGTATAAAGCAAACTCAAATCTTTCTTCACGGTACTCTTTAATTTCATTTTCCATAAAAATTCACATTTAAAAATTAAACAATTTTTTAACTACTTACATTTTTTTTTACATTACAAATATATATACTTTTGTTAAAAAAAGCAAATATTTCTTAAAAAAAATTTAACATTTTTTAACAAAAAAAAAATAAGATAACCAAATAAAATGATTATCTTATTATATAATATAATTCTAACACCTTATTAAGGACGATAATATGGGTGTACATATGGTCTCACCCTAACATTTCTAACACGTCTTGGATAATAATACCTACGTGGTGGCATTGGTCTCACAAAACGCCTACGTGGTGGGTATCTAAAATAAGGATTAGGAATTATATAATTATACCTATAAGATGGTACTGGAATAAATACAAATTCTTTTTCCCTTAAAATCTTATAGTAAGGTACACTATCATTAATTACTACCCACTCTTTAGTTTCCTTATCAATATATTCACTTTGTGAATAATTTTGTGCGCTTGCACATGATTGAAAACTTAAAATAATACCAAATAAAAATAAAAAGTAAAAATGTTTCATTTTTCTAAAAATTTAATCAATTTCTTTTAACTTATTAATACCATACTCATATAATTCTTTCGCCATTAGGATTTCTTCCTTATTTTTTTCAGTTAATCCATTTTCCCCATTTTTTTCAATTAATAAGTTAATTAAAAACTCGGTTAATGTTTCTGAATTAAATAATTCCTGTTTATCTGCGGTAAACTTAATCAAATCACCAAATTTTTCCATTTGTTCTTGAGTAAAAATTGGAATATGTTCGTTTTTTGATGTTTCCCACCAATTATTAAGAATCAAAAGTAAATTTTCTTTATCTTTATCCATATTTTATTTTTTTATCCTTTATATTTTTTTTCATTTTCAATAAGTCTTCCAAACGGAGTGAAAAAATTACTGAATTTATCACTATCTAATAAGTCTTGTATGTCATTTTCTCGTATAATTTCATAAAGATTTTTATAATCCCTTCCTTCTGGGTCTAATGGAGCATAAAATAGATTATCAAGTTCCTCTTTCGCTTCATCTGTAAGTAAAGGTTGGCTTAAATCTATTAATTGTTTATTTATCTCATATATATTTTCCCCTTGTATTCCATCTGTGACCTTATTAACTATGTTTTCAAGCGATTTAAGCGGTTTTTTCTTCTCCTTGGTACGTTCTTCCAATAAATCCTTAGATATACGTATTACATCGTCTAAATTAAGTTTTTCTTTAATTGCATTTGGGAATAATTTAAAAAACGTTGTTTCACCAACACCTTTAATACCTTTAATATTATCCGAAGCATCCCCACATATAATTTTTTTAATTAAAACATTTTCGTGAGTAAATCCTATCTCTTTTATATGATTATCAGGCGTAATGAACTTTTTTAACTGAAAAACATACACCGTAACCGAATCTGATATTAATTGTGTTAAATCCCTGTCACCACTTATAATTACAATACGTTCATTAGGCTTTTTGTTTTTAACATAATAAGCAATCAAATCATCACCTTCAACATTATTGTATATACATTGACGGACAAATAATTCTTCTAGACATTTAAAAACAATTTCTCGTTGTCTTGCAAAGATTTCATCATCAGTTTCGTCTCGCTTAACCTCTGGTTTAATACCTTTATGATAATTTATTACTTTTTTACAATATTCATTAATTTTTTTATCATATTCTGATACATTAACATATTGCTCATAATGTTTATCTCTATTAGCCTTATAATCTTTATATATTTGATAACGTAAACTTCCACTTCCATCGCCATCATACATAGCATAGCAGAAATTGAAATCTTTTTTTGCTAACATATTACGTATTTGAAGTAAAGTATGATAAACCATGCCAATCTCAAGTCCTTTATTATTAACTTTTTTATTCACTAAACACGCTTTCATGATTGAGTTCATGTCAAGTAATAATGTATATATGAATGGTTCATCAGTTACATTGTTTGTTTCTTTAATAACTTGCCTAATTACTTGTTTCACAAAATTTTATACTTTTTTATTAATTATTTGTAATAAAAATATACAAAAAAAGTGAGAAAACCAAATTTTTCTCACTTTTTCACTTATAATTTACGATTCTGTATCTGTTTCAACTTCGGTAAAGTCCATATCACTTTCTGTAATCGTTACATCCTTGTTTTCATTCTGCTCTTGTAATTGTTTAAGTATTACTGGCATAAATTCTTTCTTATATGCATCAATTTCGTCAAGTGCTAACAGACCATTATGTACACAAGCAATTTTGCTTTCGGATGTCATATTATATGGTGTTGGTAATTGATTTTTCTTTACAGTAATCTTACTTTGAATACCATAATTATATGTCACACCCTTTGCTACCGCAACCAAATTAGTTGTACTTGCCTTCTTTGCTCCACCTACATGGAGAATAAGACGAGCAGCGTAATAAAATGACTTACCACCCTTCAATTCAATTGAAACACCAGCAGTACCTGCGTTCATTGAATCATTCCAAATCTTATTAACACAGAAGAATGTATTTGAATATGGTGAATCAACACGTCTTGATGATGGAATACGGTTATTAAGGATAGTATTAAACGCTACACTTAATGCACCAGCATCAAACATATTATTTCCAACTTTACTTGCATATGACTTATAAGATGTCAAAGAACCAACAGAGTCCCAAATAAAACAAATTGGACGTTGAATTTTACCTTCATCTTGTAAATCAAGAATTTCGTTAATACAATATGCAATATCTTCAATTACAGCAACATTTCTCTTCTTCTTTGTTTCCGTACCATTGGAATAGTCTCTATTTCCATAAAGATTACAAAGAATTTTTGTATCGTAATACAAGAAATCACCTTCATAATTAACAATTTGCTGTTCAGTCTTAACAGTAATTTCTCCTGTTTCTTCATCAACAACTTCTGTTTCTACTGTACCATATATAGGAGTGGCTTTCATACCACAATCAATAGCATACTTAAAATCAAAGTTACTTTCAGTTTCAAAAATAACAGGTAAAATACCATTATTAATACAAGATGCAATTAAACAGTTTTTAATTGTTGATTTACCTGTATTTGACCAACCTGTTACGATTGTCATATAACCCATTGGAATACCAGGAAGGTGGGTTGCTTTAACATAAGCACTAGGCATAGGAATAAACTCCATAGGCTTATCTGCAACTGACATTGATAAATCCTCTTCACCTTGTGGCTTGAGACCCAAAAGGCTCTTAATATCTTGAACACTACTAATACTAGTCTTTTTCTTTACTGCTTGTTTCATATATGAAAAAATATTTAATTTATTAATTTTATTTATTAAAAAAAATATATTGAAAATTAAAATGGTAAATCATCACCTTCGTCAATATTTTGTTTTACTGCCTCATTAACATTAGGTGTTTTTACATCAGTATTAATTTTAGTAAATACGCTTTCACCTTCGTCTTCCTCAAATTGTTTAGCAACTTCGCTTAAATGGTTTACCTTTTCCGTATCTGCTTGCTTTGGTAAATCATTTTTATTGACATACTTTTGCTGTACCTTATCGAATACTGGCACACCATTAGTTGCAATGATACGCATATAATCAGTATTCTTTACTGTAAAGACTTCGTTCCACTTCTTGCTATCATTAACCCAACTTATACCCTTTTCATAATCTGTTGTAAGTGGTGTTTCTTCATCATCAACATCAATATCAACAGATGTCTTACCATCAGATGTTTTAGTTAATGTAACAATTAAATCTCTACCATTATTAAGGTCAAAAATATTACTTTCCTTACCTTTTAATTTAGCAGTTTCATAACGATTTTGGAATTTATTCATAATCTTATTATAAATTCCATCATTCTTCTTAGAATGTGGGAAAAGCCAAAATTTAACGCCATCGTCTTCGTGGCCACGCTCAACACATCTAACCACCCAATACTCCTTAGAGCGGTTCATAAACTCTACATCGTTAATTGTTTTCTTGATTGCTTCATCATTTACAGCCTTAGCCTTTTCACGTGCATTTGCAGCAACATCACAGAAAGGACAATCATCACCTAAATGATTATGGGTTGGACATGGGAAAGACTTCCAACCACTTGCACTAACTTCCTTATTAACTTTAATCATATGCATCCATACTTTGTGGAATGGTGTACCACCTTCAGGACTAAATGGAAGTAATCTAATGACTAAAGTTTTAGTTGTTTCATCCCCACTAAGTTTTGCTTGGAGATAATTCTTCAAATCAAAAGTATTACCCTTCTTTTTAAACTCAACACTTTCCTTCTGGCTTAAAACATCGTTTACGCCAATGTTACTAATAAAATTACTCATAATAAAAATTAAAAATCTAAAAAAAATTATTAAAATAAAAAATATAAATAAAAAAATTATCATTAAATTTTACATTACAAATGTATATAAAAAAAATCAATAAACCAAATATTTTTCCATATTTTTTATATAAATATACAAAAAATATTTTTTTACATTAAATGATACAATTAAAGCCGAAAAAATTAATTTTCGGCTTTAATATGTATTGAGAGATTAGGAAACTCTGCCGTAATTTCATTATCGGCTGGTATATATTCTCCATCAGTTTTAT
>AUXO017980759.1_pt1 | contig 11476 bp, 11 predicted proteins | sample 768731 | NCBI WGS metagenome assembly AUXO01 (sample SAMN02715735, study PRJNA202380) | gut metagenome | biome: sheep rumen | host: Ovis aries | place: New Zealand: Palmerston North | reverse complement strand
GTGCAATGAAAGTGATTGAACCAGGTCAGGATCGGAAGATAGCAGCCTTAAGGTCCGCCTTTCATGTGCACTTTTTCTTTGGAGGAATTTTATGAACAAGAAATTTATGGATTTAGCTTTTTTTTACGCAGAAAAAGCATATAATTATGGTGAAGTTCCGATAGGGTGTGTTATCGTAAAAAATAATGAAGTAATTTCTTATGGTTTTAATTTAAAAGAATCCACAAATTTATCTATAAATCATGCGGAAATTATTGCAATAAAAAATGCTGAAAAAAAATTACACAATTGGAGGTTAGATGATTGTGATTTATATGTTACGTTGGATCCATGTCCGATGTGTGCAAGTGCAATTAAACAATCTAGGATAAAAAATGTTTTTTCCGCATTACAAAATTCAGATGATGAAAATTTTGAAATTATTAACAGTATTTTTCAAAAAAATGATAAAATCAACCCAAAAGTAAATTTTTATTCAAATATTAGCGTTGATCAATCAAAAAAAATACTTAATTCATTTTTTAAAAAACAAAGAAATAAATAAAGAATCTTTGTTTTTTTTATGTTATAATATCTTTTAATTGGAGGAATTATTTATGTATCAAGCTTTATATAGAAAATATCGACCAAAAGATTTTAATTCTGTTGTTGGTCAAGATGCAGTAATTAAAACATTAAAAAATTCAATTATTAATCATAATTTTTCACATGCCTATATGTTTTTTGGTCCTCGTGGAACTGGAAAAACGTCTATTTCGAAAATTTTTGCAAGAAATATTAATTGTTTAAATCCTAAAGATGGAATTGCATGCCAAGAGTGTGAACATTGCAAAGTTTCTTTTTCTAAAGATTGCATTGATATTATTGAAATTGATGCTGCTTCAAATAATGGTGTTGATGAAATTAGAGATTTAAAAAATAAAATTTCTCTTGTTCCAAGTGAATTAAAATATAAAATTTATATAATTGATGAGGTTCATATGTTATCAATTGGTGCTTTTAATGCATTATTAAAAACGTTAGAAGAACCTCCAGAACATGCTATTTTTATTCTTGCTACTACTGATCCACAAAAAGTTCCAGAAACAATTATTTCTCGTTGCCAATGTTTTTCATTTAAAAGAATTTCCACAGATATTATTGAAAAAAGATTAAAATTTGTGTGTGATGAAGAAAAAATTGATATTGATGAAGAAGTTTTGCGTAACATTTCTATTTTATCTGATGGTGGTTTGCGTGATGCGTTGGGATTATTAGATAAATTAACGTCATATACTAGTTCTAAAATTACAATGGATGATTTTGTTGATATAAATGGTATAATTTCAAAAGAAGAACTCATAAATTTTTTAAAGAAAACAATGGATGGTGATATTTCTTTTGTTTTGAGAGAAATTAATAATTATGATGTTAACGGTAAAAATTTAATTCAAATTATTACACAATTATTAAATTTATCTCGTGATTTGATTGTGGATTATTATTTAAATGATCATGACGTTGATTTTTCGATTGATAATCTTCAGATTTTTGCTAATTTGCTTAATGAAAAAATTTTTGACATTAAAAAAAGTGGAAATACTAAAATATATATTGAAATGTTAATTTTAAAATTTATTAATGATTATATTTTAAAAAAATCAACAAATATTTCTAAAAAAATTGGTAGTGAAGTTGAAAATGTAGATAAAAAAAATGTTTATTCCGCAGAAAATGTTAATAATTTGCAAGAAAAAGATGAAAAGGTTTCTAAAATAACTAATGAAGTAGTTGTAGAACAAGATAATTCAGAAAAAATTAAAGAATATTCTGATGTTACTGATGATAATAATTTGGATACTGATTTAGGTCAAAAAATTATTAATATTGATGAAATTATTAAAGTTCGTGTTAATAATACTTTAGCTTGTGCAAATAAAAATTTATTAAAACATGAAATTTCTAATTTTGAACTTTTAAATGATTATACTTTTGATCAAGAAATTGGTTATGTTGTTTGTTTTCTTCTTGATTCAAAAGTTAGAGCTGTTAGTTCTGAAAATATTATAATTAGTTATGACTCAGATTCAGTTGTTAAGCAAAACTTATTAATAATTGATAAGATTATGGATGTGTATAATAAAATTACTAATTCTAATAAAAAAATTGCTATTATTTCTGATGCAGAGTGGGAAAGGGTAAAGAATGAATATATTACTAATTTAAAAAATAATATAAAATATGAAATAAAAGATGAACCTGAAGTTATCTTTGAAGAATCTAAGAAAGATGATATAATAGTTAATAGTGCAATAGACCTTTTTGGGGATATTGTAGAAGTTGATTAAATATAAAGGAGATTATTATTTATGAATATACAAGCAATGTTAAAGCAAGCAAAAGCTATGCAAAATGATATGTTAAAGATTAAAGAAGAGATTGATTCGACTGAATTTGTTGGTGAAAGTTCTTTAGTTAAAGTAGTTTTAAAGGGATCAAGAGAAGCAGTTAGTGCTGAAATTAATGCACCTGAAGGTTTAGATAGTGAAGATATTGAAGCTTTACAAGATATGATTGTTTTAGCAGTTAACGATGCTAATAAAAAAATTGATGCTGTTACTGAAAAGAAAATGGGTAAATTTGGTAATATTCCGGGTCTATTTTAGTTATGTATCCTGAAAGTATTAAAAATTTAATTGAATCTTTTAAGTATTTACCAGGTATTGGGGAAAAAACTGCTGAGAGATTAGCTTTTTCTATTCTTGATTTAGATGAGGAGCAAGTTGAATTTTTTTCTGAGTCTTTATGTGATGTTTCAAAAAATGTACATAAATGTTCTATTTGTAATACATTAACTGATTCTGATTTATGTTTTGTTTGTTCTAATGAATTACGTAATCATGATTTGTTATGTGTAGTTGAAGATTCAAAAAGTGTTTTCTTATTTGAAAAACTTGGTATGTATAATGGTGAATATCATGTTCTTGATGGATTAATTTCTCCACTTGATGGTGTTAATCCTGAGGATATTGGTTTGTCTATGCTTTTAGATCGAATTAATAAAAATAAATATAAAGAAGTTATTTTTGCTTTTAAATCGAGTATTGAAGGTGAAACTACTTCTTTATATATTAAAAAGGTATTAGATGGATTAAATATTAAATTTACACGTTTAGCAAGTGGTGTTCCTATAGGTGCTGATATGGAGTATATTGATAGTCTTACTTTAGAGCGTGCATTAAGTGACAGAAAGATAATTGAATAATTTAATTTTTTTTACATATTTAGTAATTAGGTGATTTTTTATTAAATTTTTAAAAAAAATGATTTTTTCATTATTAATGATATATTTATTAGATTTTATATTTGAAGTTAATATTCCTATTAATTTATATATAATTTTATTATTATATTTTATACATTCTTTTTGATTTTTTATATTATTTTTCTTGTTTGGGGTGATAATATATGGCTGATAATTTATCTTTTGTTAAAGAACATTTTATAAATTATATTGATAAATTAATAATTAATAATAAGATTTCACATACCTATTTAATCGAACTTGATAATTATGACTTAGATTATAGTTATGTTATTTCTTTTGTAAAAATGATTTTAACAAATTTGACTTATAACCAATTATCTTCTTCGAAAAATGATATTATTTCATTAATTGATTCTAATAATTATCCTGATTTAGTTGTTATTGAACCTGATGGTTCATCAATAAAAAAGTCTCAATTAATGAATTTGCAGAAAGAATTTAGTAATAAATCTTTGTATACATCAAAACGTGTTTATATTATAAAAAATGCTGAAAAATTAAATAGTTCTTCCGCAAATACAATTTTAAAATTTCTTGAGGAGCCTGAAAATGATATTATCGCTTTGTTATTAACAGATAATAGATATCATATTATTGATACTATTTTATCAAGATGTCAGGTTTTAACATTAAAAGAGGATTTGTTTTTATTTGATTGTGAAGAAGATATTTATAATTTATTGGAGTGTATGATTAAACCTAAAGATTTTTTTATTAGATATAATTATTTTATTAATAATGTAATTATTGATAAGAATTCTTTGATCGAAAAGTTTAAAATAATTGAAAATTTACTTATTAAGTATTTAGATTCTTCTTTAGATGATTCTTTCAATTTTTCTGATAATGATGTTAGAAATATTTTAAAAGATGTTTCTAACAATAAAATTCTTGATATTATTTCTGTTATTGAAAACAATATTAATTTATTGGATTATAATGTTAATTATAAATTATGGTTAGATTCTTTTTTTTCAAAGTTAATAATTGGAGGTTAGATTGTGGTTGATGTTGTTGTTATAGTTGATGAAAATACAAAAAATATTTATTATTTATCTCCTAATTCTTTAGATTTAAAAGTTGGAAATATAGTTATATTTGAGGATAATGGAGGTTTATTAATTGGTAAGGTTTTAAAGGAGAATTATAAAGAAAAATCTGATAATTTAGTGCTTCCTTTGCCTAATGTTATTAGGGTGGCAAATAATGATGATTTAAAAAAACAAAGTAGTAATATTTTAAAAGCTGAAAAAGCTCTTGTCGATGCTAAAAAAATTTCATCTGATTTAAAGTTAGATATGAATTTTATTGATTCTTATTTTTATCATGATAATTCTCAGTTAGTTTTTGATTTTTTATCTGATAATAGAGTTGATTTTCGTGATTTAGCAAAGAAATTAGCTTCTAAATATAAAACTAGAATTGAGCTTCATCAAGTTGGTGTAAGAGATAAATCAAAAAAAATTGGTGGTTTAGGTCCTTGTGGATTATTTTTATGTTGTAATGCTTTTTTGACTGATTTTAATAGTGTATCTATTAATATGGCAAAAAATCAGATGCTTGCACTTAATCCTTCTAAAATTAATGGTATATGTGGTAGATTGTTATGTTGTTTAGGGTATGAAAATGAGACTTATTCAGAATTGAAAAAAGATTTACCAAAGATTGGATTAGTTGTTGATACACCTTATGGAATGGGAAAAGTTGTTTCTCTGGATATTTTTAAAAAAACATATTCTGTTGATTTAAAAGAAAAAGGAATAGTAGTTATTTCAAAGGATGACACTAAATAATGGAAAGAATTAACTCTATTTTAGGATATAATAATTTAAAAATTTTTCAAAACTCTAATTTTTTTTCTTTTTCTTTAGACTCTATAATTTTAGCTAATTATTCAACTATTCGATTACGTGATAAAAAGATTGTTGATTTTTGTACTGGTAATGCGGTAATTCCAATTATACTTTCTTGTAGAACTAATTCTCATATTGATGGAGTAGAGATTCAACAAAATTTATGTGATTTAGCTTATAAATCATTAAAAATTAATTCTTTGTCTGATAGAATTTCGATTTTTAATGATGATATTAAAAATTTTGTTGAAAACAATCTTAATTCATATGATTTGGTTTTGTGTAATCCACCGTATTTTAAAGTTGAAGAATTAAGTAAATTAAACCTTTCATATGAAAAAAAAATTGCTAGGCATGAAATTTTGTTGAATTTATCTGATTTATGTATTTGTGCAAAAAAAATTTTAAAAGATAATGGTAATTTTTGTATTGTTCATCGTAGTGATAGACTTATTGATATAATAACTGAATTTAAAAAAAATAAAATTGAACCTAAACGTATTAAATTTATCTATGAAAATATTAATAAGGAATCTTTTTTAGTTTTAGTTGAGGGTCAAAAAGCTGGAAAAGTAGGTCTTAAAATTGAAAAACCATTGATTATGTTTAATTTAGACGGTAGTTTAACTGATGAATATAACTTATTACAAAAGGAAGTGATTTTATGATTCAAAAGAGTTATGATGATTCTTCAAGTTTATATTTAATTCCAACGCCTATTGGTAATTTAGAGGATATTACTATTAGATCATTAAATACTTTAAAATTTGTTGATGTTGTTTTATGTGAAGATACTCGAGATACAGGCTTATTGCTTAGTAATTATGATATTAAAAAAAAGCTTATCAGTTGTCATGAATATAATGAAGAAAAAATGATTGATGAAGTTATTTCATTGTTAAAAGATGGAAAAAATATTGGACTTGTAACTGATCAAGGTACTCCTATAATTAGTGATCCTGGGTATATTGTTTCGAGAGCAGTTATTAATGCTGGATTTAATGTTATTTCATTACCTGGTGCTACTGCATTTGTTCCGGCTCTTACTATGTCTGGATTAGAGCCTTCACCATTTCTTTTTTATGGTTTTTTAAATTCAAAGGATTCTAAACAAAAGAAAGAATTATCTGACTTAAAAAATGTTAAATGTTCTTTAATTTTTTATGAATCTGTTCATAGAATTAAAAATACACTTAAAAATATGTTAGATATTTTTGGAGATAGATCTATTTGTATATGTAGAGAGATTTCTAAAATTCATGAAGAAGTTTCACGTGGATCTATATCTGAATTAATAGATATTGTAGATTCTATGAAGGGTGAGTTTGTTATTGTTGTAGAAGGAAATAAGGAAATTATTGATTATAGTAGTTTGGATGTTGTTGAACATGTTAAATTATATGTTGAAGATGGTATTTCAGAAAAAGATGCAATTAAAATTGTAGCAAAAGAGAGAAATGTTGCTAAATCAATTATTTATAGTGAATATCATAATAGGAAGTGATTTTTATGAAGTTAATTGTTGGATTAGGAAATCCTGGGAAAGAATACATTTATACTAGACATAATGTAGGATTTAGATTTTTAGATTTTTATTTAAATCATAAAAATTATGATATTAATTGGAGTAATAAATTTGATGGTTTATATACTCAGATATCAATTAATGGTCAAAAAGTTATTTTGTTAAAACCTCAAACTTTTATGAATTTGTCTGGTAATTCTGTTAGAAAAATTATGAATTATTTTAATATTAATGTTGATGATATTTTAGTTATATCTGATGACTTAGATTTAAATATTGGTAACTTTAAACTTAGATGTAATGGTTCATCTGGTGGTCATAATGGTTTGAAGGATATTGAAAATAAAATTGGTTCTAATCAATATAAGAGATTAAAAATTGGTATTTCAAATAATAAAAATTTGGATACTAAAGATTATGTCTTAGGTTGTTTTTCTAAAGATGAAAATGCTATTTTAGAGAGTTTATTTATTGAGTTGGTTGATGTTGTTGACGATTATTTTAAAATGGATTTTTCTGAATTAATGAATAAGTATAATCGAAAAAATAGGTGATATAATGGATTTTTTTAATGATATTATTAACTTAAAACTTGAAAAAAACATGGGTATATTAAATATTACCGATGAATTTTTTTGCTTGTTATTAAATAAAATCAATAGAGATAATAAAAATAATATTTTAGTTGTTGTTAACAGTATTTTTGAAGCAAATAAGTTATATAGTTTATTAAGTAATTATAATTCTAATGTATTATTATTTCCAATGGATGATTTTTTAACTAGTGAAGCTTTAGCTGTTTCACCTGATTTAATGGTTAATAGATTAGACACTTTGAATAGAATTTTCAATTCAAATAAAAATATTGTAATTACTAATCTGATGGGATATTTAAGATTTCTTCCTAGTTTGGATGATTATAAAGATTCTATAATTAATCTTTCAAAAGGTACCATAATAAATCCTTCTGATTTTGTTAAGAAATTAATTTCTTCTGGATATACGAGAGACTCTATTGTTAATAAAACTGGTGAATTTGCTGTTAGAGGGTTTATTATTGATATTTTTCCAATTGGAGAAGACTTTCCTGTTCGAATTGAGTTTTTTGATGATGAGATTGAATCAATAAGATTTTTTGATCCTAATTCTCAAAAATCTACGTCAATTATTGATTCTGTTATAATAAGACCTTTTTTTGAATTTTTAACTAATAAGGATGTTGATGAATTACATTTTGGAAAACAAAAATTTTTACCTTTATATTCAGATGTTTGTTCATTATCTAGCTATTTGGGTGATGATTGTATTACTTTCTTTAAGGATTATTCTCAATTAGAAATTAGTTTTAAGAATATTATGGAAGAGGTTTTTACGTATAAGTCTGAAAAAGATTATGATTTTGAATATGATTATATGTTTAATTTCAAGGATTTAAACGTTTCGTATCCAATTTATTATAATTCTATTAATAATTATTATTTGTCGGATGTATTTTCTAGTACTATTGATTTTAATATTAAAACAATCAATAATTTCTCTGAAAATATTGATTTAATAAATGACTATATTAATGGTGTAATTAATAATGGGAAAACTGTTATTATTAGTTTGAAAAAATATCAAATAAGAAGTCTATTAAAATATCTAAATATGAAAGTTTTAATTACTGATTATAATAATATTGTTAAAAATGAGGTTAATATTATTGAGAGTGATTTATCTGGAGGATTTTTATATGATGATATTGTATTTATTACTGCAAAGGAATTGTTTAAGAATAACGAGGTAAAGAAAAAGTATAATAATAAGTTCAAATATTCAACATCAATTAAGGATATAAATAAACTTGAAGTTGGTGATTATGTTGTACATAATGTACATGGTATAGGTATATATAATGGTATTAAAACTTTGTCTCTAAATGATATTACAAAAGATTATTTAGAAGTTTTATATCAAGGTACTGATAAGATGTACATTCCAGTTGAAAAAATTGAATTGCTAAGTAAGTTTTCTTCTAGGGATGGGTATGTTCCTAAAATAAATAAGTTAGGTGGTACTGAATGGCAAAAAACTAAAAATAGGGTAAAGTCTAAAGTATGCGATATGGCTGATAAATTATTAAAGTTATATGCTGAAAGGGAATCAAGAAAGGGTTTTGCTTTTTCTAGTGATTGTGAGATGTCTATTGATTTTGAAAACGATTTTCCTTATACACTTACACCTGATCAAAAAAAAGCTATTCAACAGATTAAAAGTGATATGGAGTCTTCTGTTCCAATGGATAGATTGCTTTGTGGAGATGTGGGGTTTGGTAAAACTGAAGTTGCTTTTGTTGCTGCTTTTAAGGCTGTTTTAGATTCTAAACAAGTTTTATTTTTGTGCCCAACAACTATTCTTTCGAATCAACATTATGAGAATGCTTTGTCTAGATTTAAAAATTTCCCAGTTTCTATTGCTTTACTTAATAGATTTACTAGTGTTAAGGAAACTAATAGGATTATTACGGGTTTAAAAGAGGGAACAATAGATATTGTTTTTGGAACACATAGATTATTAAGTGATGATATTCATCCTAAAGATTTAGGTTTATTAATTATAGATGAAGAACAAAGATTTGGAGTTACTCATAAAGAAAAAATTAAACAATATAAAACTAATGTTGATGTATTAACGTTAACAGCTACTCCTATTCCACGTACTTTACAAATGTCTTTGGTTGGAATTAGAAGTTTGTCTTTGATAGAAACACCGCCTGTAAATAGATATCCTGTACAGACTTATGTTGTTGAAGAAAATAATCAAATATTAAAAGATGCTATTTATAAGGAATTATCTAGAAATGGTCAAGTTTTTATTTTATATAATCGAGTTCAATCTATTGAGGAGTTTTCCTTAAGAATTAAAAATATTGCACCGGATGCAAGGATTGCAATTGCTCATGGACAAATGAGTAAAAATCAACTAGAGAGTACAATTTATGATTTTGTAAATTATAAATTTGATATTTTAATTTGTACAACTATTATTGAAACAGGTATTGATATTCCTAATGTTAATACTTTGATAATATTGGATGCTGATAGATTTGGTTTGAGTCAGCTTTATCAAATAAGAGGAAGAGTTGGTAGAAGTGATAAATTTGCTTATGCTTATTTAATGTATCAGCCTTTTAAATCTTTAACTGAAACTGCAATTAAGAGATTGAATGTAATTAAAGAATTTACTGAGTTAGGTAGTGGATTTTCTATTGCTACTCGTGATTTATCCATTAGAGGTGCTGGAGATATTCTAGGAAGTGAACAAGCAGGTTTTATAGATAGTGTTGGTATTGATTTATATTTAAAAATGCTTAATGATGAGATAAATCACTTAAATAATAATAATTCCTCTGATGAAGGTACTTTAGAAGATGAAAATGATTCTAAACCATTGATAAATGTAACTACTCATATTGATGATTCCTATGTTTCTGAGGATGATTTAAAAATTGAAATTCATAGAAAAATTAATTCTATAATTGATGAAAATACTTTTAATTCAATAAAAAATGAGTTAGAGGATAGATTTGGAAAATTAGATGATGATTTAATAATTTATATGTATGAAGAATGGTTTGAAAAATTAGCTAAAAAGCTTAGAATTTCTAATGTACATCAACTTAAAAATTCAATTGAGCTTGTTTTCCCATCCTCTGTTGTAGCAAAAATGGATACGGAGACTGTTTTTATGGATGCTTTTCATATTACAAATATGTTCAGATTTATTAGTAGGGGAAGCAATTTAGTAATTGTATTAGATATAATAAAATTAGATAAACATCCAATTTTTTATCTTGTTGATCTTTTAAGTAAAATATATGATAAATTTGGTAATTCTATTGACTAAATTTTTGCTAATTGTTAAATTTAATATACTGGAAGTGTAATGATGAATGAAGATACAATAAAAGAAATTAAAAATTTACATATTATAAATTATAAAAATTCTATTATTGAAAGTATTAAGAATAATAGTAATGTTTTGGTTGATAATGATATTAAATCGTTGCTAAAAAAACCACCATTAGATTCTATGGATTTGATTAAATCTAAATTTTTAGATGTTGCTAAAAAATGTGATACTATTTTGAATATAGATAAATTAAGTAAAATGTTAGATAAATATCGTGTTGATATAATTAAGTGTTGTGATGATATAAAAAAAACAAGGATAGATACGCTTATTTCAAAAGTTGATAATTATGTTTTATTAAAAGAAAATGATGTTATTAAAATCAATAAAAAAGATTTTAATGATATTAATAAAAAAATAAAAAAGATTTTAAAAGAATCATTATCTAAGTCTTTGGAAAAAAATATAGAAAATAATATAAAGAATATTTTTAAGGATATGGTTGATGATTCTATTTTAAGTAAGTTTAAAACTGATGTTTTAAAGTATATTAAAGGTTCTTATCAAAAACAGCTTATTGAAAACTTTGATATTAAGGTATTAGTTAAAGATACTACATTAATTAATGTTGTTAGAGAACAATCTGATAGGTACTTATTTACTTTAAGAAATTCTCGAATACTTAATGATATTATAGAATAATGTTGATTATTTTTATTGAATATGATATACTAACGTCGTATTTTAAATGTTGAGATGAAGAGCGTTATAATTTAAGATTTATTCAAGAGAGCTCTGTTGGTGGAAATGAGTATAAATTGTTATAACTGTATGGCTTCTGAACTTTTATATCGATATGTAGATATAAACGTATATAGGCGTTAACTATTTAAGTGT
>AUXO010252612.1_pt1 | contig 11476 bp, 8 predicted proteins | sample 768731 | NCBI WGS metagenome assembly AUXO01 (sample SAMN02715735, study PRJNA202380) | gut metagenome | biome: sheep rumen | host: Ovis aries | place: New Zealand: Palmerston North | reverse complement strand
TCCCGACGCTCAAGAGCTCTAAGTGAACCAAGGGGAATCGAGATACCATGGAGAGGTAAAAACGTCCAAATAAATCCAAACGTGCCTTAAAAGTACTACGATTTCTTTGGAGCTCAACGGCCTTCTACGACGTTCAGTACCGAGATTGCACCTTGCGGACTTCCGCTCTATTCGCTTATTGGAGTCATTTAGTGTTGTCAAAATGTGGCAAAAAATGATTCAGATTCATGAGGAACAGTTGATCATGAGAAGATAATACCGGTTATCTTGCCTGACTCCAGAAGCATTTATAAATCTAACTAATTAAGGACATATACATTTTTCAGATGAAAAGAAGAATGTGTATGTCCTTTTTTATATTCTTCTTTTCTTACACATCTTGGTCACCAAAGAAGGAGGCTTAAAGATGAATCGACCAAAACCACCAGTTGATCTAGACAAATATTGTGAAGGCAGATCCAGGAACTTTGTTTCCTATCAGGACGGAGCTAGGATGTACGGAATGAGTTATTGGGGCTTCGTAAGATTGTGCCAGGAAATTGAGGCCAATATCCCACTACGGAAAACTTCGATAGTGGATACGGAGATTGTTGATGCTTACATAGAATCTCTGGCAGATGAAAATACAGAAAAGAAGGAGAAAATCGATATGGCAAGAAAGAAATGTGAAGATCTGGAAGATCTAATCAAATTAGGGAAGACGATCATTGTTGTAACTCATGATGAAGAGTTTATGGAGCGTTGCCGGGACGACATAGTTAATCTGTCATGTGACCGCTTGTAGAAATTGCATTTGAAGTAGCAAAGCAGAGTAAAGGGTACTTATGTTCATGTATGCAAAAAAGAGCTCAGGAACTATGTGGAAAATAAAACAGATTTTTGATGGAGATGTTCAAAACTATGGGCGTGAATGGAGGACAAAAATGGTAAAGCATGTGATTTTATGGACACTGAAAGATGAGTTATCAGCTGATTCCAAGGTTAGGCCTTATACAAAGATCAGAAGCTGCCTGGATTATGAGGTTTGAACGATGGCGACGTGCTTAAGAGCTGTGGAATTGGCGATGGAAGCGAGATCTCTTTTGCAGAGTCCATAGGTCTTGTGAAGGATAAGATAATTGATGCGGGTATCCGTGGTGATATCTGCGGGGATTGTAGCTGGGATTATATTTGTGAGGAGAGAAAATATGCAGGTGAAGTATCCGGTAATAGCATTGTGTGGAAGTACCAGGTTTAAAGAACAGTTCATGGAGGCACAAAAGAGGCTTACTCTTGAAGGTAACATTGTTATCAGCGTGGGGCTCTTTGGGCATTCCGGCGATCAGGAAGTCTGGGAGAACATGGACGAGGGTGCTCTTACCAAAACAAAAGAGATGCTTGATGATATGCACAAGAGGAAAATCGATATGGCTGATGCCATATACTTAATTAACGTTGGAGGATATGTAGGATCGAGTACCAAAAGTGAGATTGAATACGCGATATCTCATGGTAAAGAGGTTAGATACCTGGAAGAACCATAATTTGGAGCTGATTTTTTTATACTAATAACGCTGATTAACGCCTAAAGGTAATTTACACACAATAAAGGATTTGACCAAATTACATTTAACCATACATGTAATATGGTATAATTGAATATGTAGGTGACCATCGGTTGTGGAGGCACGTAAATACGATGGCAGATTATTTGTATTATGTAGAAGCAAACATAGCGTGCGTCGTCATCCTGAGCACTGTGCTATTTACACTGGAAAAAGGTGTGGATAAGCAGATATCCACAGTGCTCCTGATAAGAATGATGAGACTTTTGCTCATTTACTTTCTGACTGATTCTATATGGGTCTTATTTGAGTGCGGAGTTTTTGCGAGCAATAAGACCATTCTTTATATCGCGACAATTATCCCTTATCTTGCTCTGCTGATCACGTCATGGTTGTGGTATATCTACTGCGAGATCGTGCAGCAAAATTCATGGATCCGGACGAAGTTGGGTACATTCATAAGTGCAATTCCCTTTTGGATTGCCTTGATCATTCTGGTACTTGGCTTGTTTACAAGCTATCTCTTTATCATCGAAGATGATGGATCTCTTTCGTATGGCCCGTTATATGGTGTTCTTTTGATGGGACCCTTTGGGTACCTTCTGTATTCATCCGTTAAGGCGTTCATCAGGGCGTATACCCGAAACAGATACGTTGATCACAAGCTCTATATAGCTATGGGACTATTCCCGCTGCTTCCGATCACATGCGGACTGCTTCAGTCTTTCTATCTTACAGTACCCATCATGTGTTACGGTGCGACCTGTGCCATACTGTTCCAGTATTTAATGGCCACGGATAACCGCATTTCAACGGATCCGCTCACAAGGCTCAATAACCGCCAGGAACTGCAGAGGTATCTGACACTGAAGATGAAATCAAGACCTCAGGGAAAAGAGCTTTATCTGATGATCTTCGATGTTGACCATTTTAAAGAGATCAATGATAAGTACGGCCACATCGAGGGAGATAGTGCACTGGTAAAGATGGCGGATGCCATGAGGGAAACATGTGTTGATGCCGCGGACAAGTCTTTCCTTGCCAGGTTTGGCGGAGATGAGTTTATAGCTATTGTGGAAGCTGACAATGAGCAGCAGGTAATGGACAGAGCAAATCAGATACGCTCAAATATAACAAGACTTAATGAAGAATCAGGGGCTGAGTATAAGCTGGAAGCATGCGTTGGATATGCAAGATATGACTATGACAATCCGATGACCATCCCGCAGTTTATAGCCAAGGCCGATGAGAAACTGTATGAGATGAAAAAGAATCGATGAAACGGCAAGTCACGAAGGGGGATTTTAAATGTCTTTTCTTGAAACTACTGTAGGTCTTATCATATTAAGATGCGATAACTACCTGGAAAACAGGGGAGTTAAAGGCGGGCTTTTGGGCTTTCCGCCGCTTCAGAGTGTTGTCACGAGGATTACCGATGACGATCTGAAACAATGGGTTGAAGCAGACCCCAATAAAAAAGCCAAAAACAAAAAGAAAGCGGATCCTCAGGAAGTCCGTTATCTTACTTTGCTTGAAATGCTGGGCGGCGGAACGGTCATGCAGTCACTGCTTGATCTTTCTATTGCCCTTTTTTCATACCCGGAATTCGGGGCGTATCTGACTACCTATTTCGGATATAGCGTCAATCTTCACCTTGCTTTCCTTCTGGAAAACATAGAGTTCCCCACAGAGGATGAGATCCAGAAGGCTGCGGAAGGCGCAAGGACTCTTATGTATGTCAATAAAAAACAGTCCCCATTGCAGTACTCGGAGCTTACCCTGGATGAGAGGTCCTATGGCTACCTCTTTGGCAGCGATGACATGAACGCACTACTTGAGGGCGCTACCACCAGGTTCTTCCATGCAAAGGACGGCAAGAAGCTCAATGACGTCTATGTCAATGAAGATATCCTGGATCAGGCCGTCAGCTTTTTTGAAAAGAAAGGACGGACCCTTCAGCTCTCGGGAAAGGGCGGAAGGAGGTTCCTTACGAAGAAGCTAGCTTGTGAGCTGAAAAAGGACTTCCTGTTTGTTAACCTTCCGGAATTTTTGAGTGAATGCGGGAGGGAGCGCATTGATGAGTATATTGAGGCCCTAATAAGAGAGGCGAGATTTGATGAGGCCGGGATATGCTTTTACGGGATCTCCGAAGGGTTCATTAAGGGGCCTGCTGAAGCTGGAAGCGGCAGTCTTACGAGGGATCTTGAAATGCTGGAATACATGGCTTTCAGACCAGTTATGGATGCAGGTATTCCCGTGGTCATGTGTACAGATGCAACAAGACAGCTCCTCTCTGAGCCGGATATGGGCGAGTATCTTCTTCTGGAGCTTCCGATCACCATCGGGTACGACGAGCGGAAGATCCTGTGGGAGAAGTTTGCAGGGTTTTATAAACTTTCTCTCGATGCCGAGAGCTTTGCAATGCGCTACAACTTAAACGCCAGTGAGATCTCAAGGCTGGTAAAGGGCTTCCTGGAAAGAAGTCCGGGTACCAAAGAAATTGGAGATAAGGAGACAGCTCTTTTCACAAAGATATGCATGCAGAGGGCGGAAAGAGAGGTCGACGGAGGCGTCGGAAGGATCATCTATCCTGATATCCGCCTAGATGATGTCAAGCTTAAACCCGAGAACAGAGCTGTTATTGACGACGTGATAACCAGTATCAAGAAGAGCGGCGTGATACTGGATGAGTGGGGACTCAGGAAGAGTTACCCATACGGAAGATCCATTTCCCTACTGCTGGCGGGGCCGCCCGGAACCGGTAAGACAATGACCGCAAACGCAATCTCCGGCGAGCTGGGACTGCCGCTTTACCAGGTGAATCTCTCCAATGTGGTGGACAAGTACATAGGAGAGACGGAAAAGAACCTTGAGAAGGCCTTTGCTTTTGCTGAAAAGTCGGACGTGGTCCTGTTCTTCGATGAGGCGGATGCGCTGTTCGGAACAAGGAGCGAAGTGCACGATTCCAAGGACAGATACGCCAACACCCAGGTTTCATACCTGCTTCAGAGAATGGAATCCTATGACGGCGTTGTGATAATGGCCACCAATATTAAGACGAATATCGATTCTGCCTTTATGAGGAGAATCAGATACGCTCTTCACTACGAGAATCCCGATGAGGAGCTGCGGCGCCAGATTTGGGAGAGCTGCCTGACCGACAAGATCCCTCATGAGGATATCGACTTTGATTACCTGGCTTCCCAGTTTAAGACCTTTACCGGAAGCGTGATCAAGACTGTATTTTTAAATGCCTGTGCCTGCGCTGCGGACAGAGGCGAGAAACTTTCAATGGTTCATCTGGTGCATGCTCTGCGCCATGAGCTGCAAAAGAGTTCTGCGGTAGCATTTACCATCGAGGCACTTGGTAAGTACGGCTACCTGAAGTAATGAGAGGATACTTATGGCACCTGAATACAAGCAATCCAGCCGATCATTTGAAGATGAAAAGAATAAATCCATGCCTGCAGGTATGTCTATTCGCGACCTGGGGGATAGTCATCTGCGCTCATTTATGGGACACGGAAATGCCAGGTTTAACATCAATGGAAAGGTGCAGAAGGGTGTTAATGGCGGACCGGATATAACCAGGAGAAATGCAATCGATGACATCCGAGCCAGCTTAATGGGCAGGATGAAAGAAGCTAACCTCGATGCTGTTGCAGAAGCCAGGCGTATGGAAGGGGAGCATCGGAATAACTTTAAGGAAATGAATAAGCATTTCAAGCTAAAAGAAGCAACAACACGCAAAAAGAAAACCCTAGAATTGAAATATAAGTATCTTACTGGGGATAAGAAGGGCTTTATAGATGCTGTGAGAGAATTAAATGAGTCTGTAAACTCCAAGTATAAGATGCCCATACCGGCAGCAGCACCTGCGTCAAAGATTCAGGTTCAATATGCTCATCCGGGAGCACCGGTAGCGGTTGTAGTTGCACCTCCAGTGGGAGCACCTCCTGTAGCGCAGGTAGCACCAGTTGCACCTGTCGTAGCGCAACCGGCACAGCCACCAGTAGCACCTGTCGTATCGCAACCTGCACAACCATCCGTTCTGGCACCTGTCGCAGTGCGCCCAGGCACAGCCAATCTGGCATCACCTGTAGTACGTTCAACAGCGCCACCACCACGCGAAGCGAGTCCTGCAATACCTATGGCGCGCCCTGCATCACCACCACTTGTAGTAGTGCGTTCGGCGGCACCTGTAGCACGTTCGGTAGCACGCCCAGCAGCTGCAGCTGCTGTATCTGTAGATTACTATTTGAGTCTTAAAGATCCTGCTGTGAGAAGAGCTATTGCAGCTGTATTGAAAAATAAAGGTGAAGGATGGAAAGATGCAAATCTTTCGGGGTATTCGTTTGTCAAAAATCTTTATGCGCAGCGCCAGGAGGTTAAGCACTATGTAACTGTCATAGGTATTAAGGATAATGGAGATATAAAAGTTTTAGATTCTAACGGATACTCAGGCGCTAAAGTGATGAATATCAAAGAGTTTCTGAAGGGTGTAAGCACCTTAGAGATGGAATGGATATCGGATGATCTAGATCCATCCAGCCTGCTGGGTGAAAAAGATTTATTGACTCATGTTGGCAGAGAATTAGATTCTCTTACTCTTACAAGAGGCGATGTGTATTCAAAAGTCATGGAGGCGGGGGTTGTCGAGTCAATGTATATCCCTACTCCAGGTGCTGTAAGCGAGTCAATGTCGTTAGATAAAGCCCTTATATACAACCCTGAGGAGGCTGGAGAAGATGTCGCAGATGAAGAATCTGTTGAAACTGCTGAATCTGGTGAATCCGGTGAAAATTCCAAGTCTGCAGCTGCTGCTAAAATGTTAAGCGCAGCGGCATTATCACAAGGAGGTACAACTACTACAGCTCAATATACTACTTCGGAGGATGGCTTTAAACAACCGGCTATTCTGGGAGGAATTGAAGGTTCTTATGAGGCTCAGTCAAGCAAGAACAATTGTTATGCTGTTACGGAGGCAGCGCTTCTGAATCATTACCTTGCCAAGAAGAAGGGATCAAAGGCACCAAAAAAGGTTGGTCAGGATGATGTAAGAAATTACAGGCCTGAGGTGCGAAAGAATATGCTTGATACCGGAAGTGACGGCTTGGTTGATCCGAGCTTAATACATGGCATTCTTGATGAGGTTAACACATATGCAGGAAAAGGCCAAGAAGCTATGGGAAATATTTTCAGCCTTGGCGATTTTATCATGGAGAGAATCCTTAAGGAGGGACTTATCGCCAGTCTTAATAAGGCAGTCTACTCAGTAAATTTTGACACACAGGCAGTAACTCAACAAGGAGCGGATAAAGTATCTGACAAGATAAGATCAATAATTGAAGAAGGTGCAGTTGTTGGCATATTGACAATAAAAAGCTACATCGAAGGAGAGTTAATTAGTGGAGCGGATGTATTTGATATAGATCCCGGTATTGGAAATTATTTTCAGGCTCTTACTGACGATGGCATGCTCAATTCGGGAATTTTTCCACAGGGATTAAAAGGGAAACCTGACAGTTTGAAGCAGGTGATGCCAGAAAATCAGTGGGATGCTTTTGCTGTAGATGTGGCTGCGGAACTGTATGGAGAAAAAGATGAAGAACCGCTGGATGTTTCAAATGACGATGGAGCAAGCTCTACTGCAGTTCCAGTGACACCGAGCTCATCTCCTGAACCTAAGGAACCTGATAAAGAGAAATTAGACTCTTCTCCTGTGGCATCGAGCACTTCTGATGAGCAGGAAGAAGACGAAGAGGTAGTTGCAGCTAAAATTAATGATGATTCTGAAAAGTTTGTTGACAGTGTAAAAACAGTAATTGAAGCAGCGTCTGAGGGTGATTCCACAACAAGTTCATCTGCGCCTGTGGGAGATTCTACAGTAAGTGTAGCTGCGCCTGTGGCTGTTCCTCCAGTAAGTGTGGCAGCACCTGTGAGTGTTCCGCCAGCAAGTGTAGCTGCGCCTGTGAGTGCGCCCAAGGTAGTAGATGTGGATGCACTTTTGGGTCCTCCCGTAAGGCGTTCGCGCGCATCCTCGATAACAGCTGCTTCACCTGCAGCGCTTTTGCCTGCTCCGGTAACTCGTCAGCGTAGGAATTCTGTTTCTGATCCGAATGCTGCTCGAGCTGCTGAACTTGCTGCGTTTAAGCCTGAAAGGGGAAGTGAGCTTCAAGATCTCTTGAAACCAACTCGCGCAAGACTTGGAAGCACAAAAAGTGAATTTTGGAAAGATGTTGTGCAGTATTCCGGACTTTACGATGATTTATTAGCAAATATTGCAGCTAACAGGACTCCGTACTTTGTAGAGCGCCGCATAAATAGTAATCGAAAGGATATTGATAAACTCACTGCCAAAGAAGCAGCACTCGATAAGACAATTGAAAATGAGTGCTCAATTTGGAGGACTGAGTACGAGCTATATAAGCGGGATGTAGTTAAAAAGCTTGATGAAGCATATGATAACCTGGCACAGTCGTGGTATGAGCTTACACATGAGTATGCCATTGAGACGCTGGGGCAAAATGCGACGCAACAACAAATTAGTCAGATAATGCAAAGGCGTAGTATTACAGGGGAGAGTGCAAAAGATATCACAGAATATGCTGGAATCTATGACCTTAGTTCGCTCAAAAGCCAGTTGAGCTATGCTCTAAAAAATCCTTATCACGATCTCGATTTTGATCTATTAGTGACAAAGGCAGCAACTGGCTATGGCGATTCGACCCGCCAGGATGCTCCAAGGCATTCAGTTGTTCACAAAACGTTCTCCATGTATGCCACAGCACCGGGAGGGAATGGAGCGCGTACCAGATATGTGTTTGACTCGAATCTTCAGGGACGCCGCTTTGAGCAGTTATCACGACTCACTCAAAATGATAGAGATGCATATGATCAGAACCCTGCAGCTTATGTTCAGCAACCTGCAATCATAACGCTACAACAGCTTCAGTATGCGGAGGACTTTGGCCTCGATCTGGATGAAAAGGGCGCAAACGGAGAATTTATCCATTCTGAAATGAACGGGCGATTATATGTTATTCCTCGTAAAGGGTCCAAAGAAGAGCTTTTAGGCTTTTACTCAAATGGTCAGATGATCATGAATGAAAGACAAGCTCGGGGTAAGAACGGACGTTATTCTACCGATGCTGATATGGATATGCCCGATGCTAAAAAGGTAAAGGGGGCGGAAGAGTTAAGAGCGGCTATCAGAAGATCGCCTTTCTTTAATCATGTCAATGCTGCCACGATCCAGCTCTATGCTGAATACCAGGCAGTCTCTGAATTTGGTAATAAGGTAAACGAAGGACTGGAAGCTGCTTATGGTCAGACGAACAGGACCACTACCAGAGCTGCTAATAGTGTGAATTTACAGCAAAACAGAGCAGCTGCGTTTGCCCAAATTTCATCGAGTCTGTGGGGAGATGCGCTCGCTGCATATATAGAAGACCTCTATACGCAGAATGGCCCAGGAACTGGTGCATTACTTAACAATGACGCGGTGCTTAATCACGTGCTCACGAGTAAAAAGGATGCGGTTGTTCAGGCTGTAACTATACTGCTTCTTGAAGAAAATAAACCTGGACTGTGGGATGTGGCGAAATTCATTCTTACGAGACACACGAATCTTATTGACTTCAGATCAAGGGTAATGCTTGATAAGCTGGATATGAGCGGTGATCTTATGAGGACGGCTCTTTTGAATGAGCTTGCCAATCATCAGGGAGCGTTCTCAGAATTCCATCCGAAAGAGGATGAGGACTTAACCAGCTTTATACAGATTTTTCCACAGATCACTGTCTGGAAGGAAGAGATAATGAACCGGCGTGATTTAGGCGCCAGGTTTGGTCAGCGTGTAGTAAATGGCGAGATATTCAAGAAAATATTCGGAGTAGCCAGTGCAGCAGCCGGTGCAGGCTTCCTTGGTTATGATGCAGACCATCCCGATGAAAAATTATCGAAAGAACAAGAGCAAGCGAGAGCAGACGGCCGTCAAAATGCGTTGTGGGCTGCTTACGGCGATAGTGTCGCCAGTGGAACCCGTATAATGGCGCTGGCAGAGGGAATTCTTGGAGGTGCCGGTCTTATCACTAATATGGCAACCGGCGATTGGAGTGGCAATTCTGTCGGTAATCAGTTGCGCAACTTTGGAACCTTTGGACTTGAAGATGTTGCAACCTTTATAAATGGAGCGGCGCAGATAATAAGGATAGTAGCCCGTATTGTAAAGAGATCAAAAGATATTGAGAGTGGTGCTACGGCAACTGAGCTTCAAAGTAAAACAGCGCTGGCTGACTTCTTTAAAGAGGTAGTTGGCTTTGGAACCAGCCTGGTGGACATGGCTCAGGCACTCAGAGATTTGTGCAGTAACTGGGGTCTTGCAGAGTCGGAATTAGGAGGATATGTTGACAGAGGGTTAAAGATAATCAGGGAAATGCTCGACTTTATAGATCATTGCATTGATATACACATTGGCCGGGTGAGAAAAGAGAGTCTTGCCGAAGTGGATTCTATGATAGAAAGTGCGGTTGATCTGGCAATGGAGCAAGCACAAAGGAGAGGAAATAGAGCTGCTGCGCCTGCACGTGTTATGACACCAGAAACTGCAGAAGGACGTGTGAATGTTTATAAGACACTTGATCCCAAAGGCCTTACCCGACAGGTCGGTGAGGCAGCTATGCAAAACTCACAGGTTCAGTTTTATCTGTCACTTACAAGAAATGCCACTAAGAAGGGTCTTATGAGGAACAGCTATGCCCTTGGAAGAGATGTGGTAGCTATGACAAGGGATGCTCTGGCGATAGGTGCTAAAGCCACCAAGGATCCCGGTACCCTGGCAGCTACCGCTTTCTTCACGCTGGCACCGTATGCTATCGATTTTGCGCGCTGGTGCCACGGTAAGATTGGCTATGACAGACCTAATTTCAAGCAAAGTGTTGCAGCGATGCTGGGAGATCCTTCGTATGCAAAGAAGATGTACTTCGATAGTGTGTTGAAACGTGAGACCGGTATTGTCAGCGGTGATTACCTTGTAGATCTCGCCCGAATCTTCACCGCCATCGATACCCACGTACTGGTCACAAATCCTCAAAGCCCCGGTGAGTATGAACTTGGCAGGACCCTGGTGAGCGGCCTCTACGACAATGTATCGCTGGCAACCATGAAGAAGCTAAAGCTCTCTGACATGCTCAAATTCTCAGGCTTTAAAGAGGGCTCTGATTGGAGAGCGGTACTCCGCCATTCACTGACGGGGTGATAAAGGCTCTTTTGCCCAAGAGAAATTTACCAGATTGGAGGCTCCAAATTATGGAGAACGTTGATGCTATAATGCACGGCTATAACGAAATAATAGATGAGATAAAAGAGATAATGGAGGCTTTCTACGGGGAATATACCGAGCACAACGGCGTAATCCGCGCTGTTACCGGGCCTCTTGGCATCACCAATGTGCATGCCATCGTGGACATCCTGCCTGAAATGGGCATGAATCCTAACATTCCGTACCCCGTGGTGCACTTTGTGATCACTTTGGCAAAAGACATACCGCAGGAATATGAGTCTTCGATCAAAGCAACGCTGCAGGATCTGAACCTGGAGCTGGCGATAGGAAGATATCCCGCCTTTGGCTGTTTTTGCTATGAGCCACAGCGAAGGCAGATATTCCTCGATTACCGGCTTCCGGTCAACAGCGATGCTCCGGAAAAAGAGATGGCTAACCTGCGCTACTATTTCGGAACTCTGTACGAGGAGCTGGACCTGTTCGCGGACTTCATCATGTACATCTGCGACAACGAGGGCCATATGCCAACGCTGGATAAATACCTGGATTACCTCGACATGATCGTTGATATTGACGATTACGAGGAGAGACTACAGTTGTTTAGGGAAAGTATGGGAGATATAAACTAGCACAAAAGGAGAAGAAGATA
>AUXO016740846.1_pt1 | contig 11477 bp, 6 predicted proteins | sample 768731 | NCBI WGS metagenome assembly AUXO01 (sample SAMN02715735, study PRJNA202380) | gut metagenome | biome: sheep rumen | host: Ovis aries | place: New Zealand: Palmerston North | reverse complement strand
TAACTTTCTTGCTTCTAACTTTCTTGCTTCTAACTTTCTTGCTTCTAACTTTCTGAAAATCTTATATAAGTTAATAAAATAGTTTTAGTTAATGAAATGAAAAGTCGTTTGTCGAGAGACAGGCGACTTTTACTATATTTCGAACATTTAAGTTCTCAATAGTTCTCATTCTTAAAATATTAACGTGATTATTTGGTTGGAAGTAAAAAAGACATTACTTTTGCATAGATTTTTTAGATGTGTATAAGAATAACATACTATTTCAAATATTATTATATTAAAAACATGAGATTAAGAAATCTATTTGTAGCAGCATTGCTATTTGTAGTGGGTGGATTGCAGGCTCAAGAGATGCCGTCTATCCCCAAAGACCCAGCACTTCGTATGGGTAAACTCGACAACGGACTAACTTATTACATCCGACACAATGATTATCCAGAACATGTTGCCAATTTCTACATTGCACAGAAAGTGGGTTCTATCAACGAGAATGATGACCAACGCGGTTTAGCTCACCTCTTGGAGCACATGGCATTTAACGGTTCTGACCACTTTAAAGGAAATTCGATGCAAGAGTACTTGCAAAGTATCGGCGTGGAATACGGTCGCAACCTGAACGCGTATACTTCTACCGACCAAACGGTGTATTACATTACTGATGTTCCCACGGCTCGTATCTCAGTGGTAGATTCATGTATGCTCGTGTTGAAAGACTGGTCGAATGGTTTGACACTTACATCTGAGGCCATTGACGAAGAGCGCGACATAGTACACAATGAATACCGTATGCGTATCGTTGGAACACAGAAGATTTTGGAGCAAGTGCTTCCTGATTTATATCCTGGTTCAAAGTATGGTCATCGTTTCCCAATCGGTTTGATGGAAATCATCGATGGTTGTAATCCAGAGACATTGCGTGCCTATTATCGCAAATGGTATCGTCCAGACAATCAGGGAATTATCATCGTGGGTGACATTGACGTAGACCGCACGGAACAGAAGATTAAGGAACTATTTGGCGGGATTACCGTACCAGCCAATGCTGCCAAAGTAGAATTGGAACCCGTACCCGATAACAATGAAGGTATTTACGTTATTGGTAAGGACAAGGAACAACAAGTTTCCATGTTCCTCGTTTCCATGAAGCATGATGCTACACCAGATTCATTGAAGAATAACGTTAGCTATATGGTGTTCGACTTTGCTCGCGACGTGATTGCCGAGATGCTCAATGCTCGTTTTACTGAAGAATCACAAAAGCCAGAGTGTCCCTTCTTGAATGCCTCTGCCGAAGAAGGAAATTACTTGGTGTCTCGTACGAAAGATGCATTTACCTTGAGCCTTATTCCCAAGGAAGGAAAAGAGTTGGAAGGTCTTGCAACGGGTTTGCGTGAGTTGAAACGTGTGAAAGACTTTGGCTTTACAGCTACGGAATACGACCGTGCAAAGTCGGAGTATATCAGTCGTCTTGAATCTACGTACAACAATCGTGAAAAGCAACGTAGCGATGTATATTGCAGTCAGTACGTTAATAACTTCATCGAGAACGAACCTATTCCTTCCATTGAGGACAAATATCAACTGATGAACCAAATCGTTCCTATGATTCCCGTTGAAGCCATCAACGAAATCGCACGTCAGTTGATTACCAATAACGATACCAACTTTGTGGTATTGGCAGCCGTACAAGAAAAAGACGGAAAGCAATACTTCACAACCGATGACATGAAGAAAGCCGTTGCTAACGTTCGTTTGGAAAAACTGGAAGCATACGTAGACAACGTAAAACAAGAACCATTGATGGCTGAATTGCCAAAGGCTGGTAGCATTGTGAAAGAAGAAGACAACACACAATTGGGATTCAAGAAACTTACACTTTCCAACGGTGCCACCGTATTGATGAAGAAGACCGACTTCAATGCTGACCAAATCCTCATGTCTGCAGGTTCTCTTGGTGGTAATGGCGTATTTGGCGTGAAAGAAGCCAACAACCTCAACTTTGCCAGTATGATACTTTCTCAAAGTGGATTGGGCAACTTCTCATCTACCGATCTTCAGAAAGCACTCTCTGGAAAACAATGTTCTACAAGTTTCTCTATTTCCAATTCTAAACACGGTCTGTCTGGTTCTACCACACCGAAAGACTTGGAAACCTTCATGCAACTTGTACATCTCGACTTCACCAAGGTAACGAAAGATGATAAAGCCGTTCAGAATTTCCTGACGCTTCTCTCTACGCAATTGAAGACTATCAGCTTGAATAACGAGGCTGTATTCCAAGACTCCGTGATGAGCACGATATATAACAATAATCCATTCTTCCGCATTCCTTCAGCAGAGGATATTGACCATATTAGTTATGATCGCGTGCTTGAGATTTGGAAAGAATTGTATGGAAATGCCGCTAACTTCACATTCACTTTCGTTGGTAATTATGACGAGACTCAATTACGTAAGTTCATCGAACTTTACATTGCTTCTCTTCCTTCTGTGAACAAGTCAACATTCAAGGCCAATGAAATACGTACGTTCGTGAAAGGCAAGAAAGCCAATAACTTCACCAAGCAAATGGAGAACCCACAATCACAGGCTTCAGAGATTTGGCGTTCTAATGCCGTGAAGTACGACTTACAGAATTACGTATTGACAGACATGGCTTCTCGTTTGCTCGACATGACATTCAACCGTGAGATTCGTGAACGTCTCTCTGCTGCTTATCATGCTGGTGCGGAAGGCGAACTTGATAATGACGGTACGGCTGCATACGTTGTTATTACTGGCGATGGTAAGTTGAATCCCGACAAGGCTGCCGATGCTATTCCTGAATTCATGAAGGGTATGAACGCTGCCGTGAAGAGTCCTAATGTAGAAGATTTGAATAAGGTAAGACAAATCTTGTTGAAGCAAGCAGACGTAGACGCTAAGACCAATTCTTATTGGAGTGGTATTCTTAGCCGTTATAATCGCTATGGTGTAGACTTCTATACGGATTACAAGAAAGTGGTAGAGTCGGTTACACCAACCATGATTAGCGAATTTCTTTCTAAGACAGTATTGAAGAGTGGCAATCACATTGAAGTGATAATGTCGCCAAAGAAGTAAAAAAAGAATATAGAGAGTTAGAAGCAAAAAGCAAGAGGCAAGAGATATGTTTTTATAATGATTAACTTTGATTGCAAAAGCTAATCTCTTGCTTCTTACTTTCTTGCAACTAATACAATAATAACATGAAAAAAATAACGATGATTGCCTTGATGCTAACGATGGCACTTGGCGTGAAAGCACAGTTGTTGTATAAGATTTCCGGTAACGGACTTTCGAAACCGTCATACGTGTTTGGTACGTACCACATCGGGAATATTGATATTGTCAACAAGGTTCCAGGTGTTTTTGATGCATTGACAGAAACAGACCAAGTATATGGCGAAGTAAAGTATGATGATATATCGAATGCGGATAGTGCGATGTATATGCAGAATGCGATGTTGTTGCCAGAAGGAAAGACTTTGAAAGACTATCTTTCTGCCGATGATTATGCACGACTGAACAAATGGTTGTTTAATGCGATGGGAAATGACTTGAATGCTAATTCGCCCATGACGCAACAAATGGCTCGTATGACCCCGTTGGCAATGGTGAATATGCTTCAGCTATTGCTACATGCTAAATATGGTATAGGTCGTGTTGACCCAACTACATCCCTTGATAAATTCTTCCAAGAACAAGCTAAGAACAACAACGAACCAGTCGGTGGCTTGGAAACGGTGAAATTCCAATCTGATTTGCTTTTCCAATCTACTCCTCTTGAGCGCCAGGCAAAGTTGTTGATGTGCTTGATTGACAACGAAGAGTTTAACGTGCAAATGCTGAGAGATATTTCGAATGCTTATAAAGCACAAGATTTGGATGCTATTCAGAAAGCGATAAATATGAAGTTGAACAATAGTTGTGATTCTTCTCCTGAAGAAGAAGCGGCAGTTTTATACAATCGCAATGCTGATTGGATTGTCAAGATGAAGAAGATTATGGCTGAAAAACCAACGTTCTTTGCCGTTGGAGCAGGGCATCTTCCTGGTGAAAAAGGATTACTTCAATTGCTTCGTGAAGAAGGATATACCATAGAAGGAATGAAGTGATTGACGAATTCGTCAATCACTTCTCTTCTTTTATATACTTACTCAATTCTCTTGTCTGAATATTGTGGCAAATGGAAGAAATCAATATTCTCAAACACACGCCGAACGGGATTGATTTCCAAGAACGTCGTTCCTGCTGCAAGACCTAAGTTTCCACTCAAATACGCAATCTTGTCGTCTAAAGTAACATAGCCCTTTTGTCGAAGCATTCGCAAGGCAGCAAGGAACATATATTCAGGACTCTTTGATTGATGCTGGAAGATAGGAATAACACCATAACTGAGGTTCAACAAACGTTGTGTCTTGTCTCGATAGCAAATGGCAAGGATGGGTTTAGGACCTCGGAAAGAAGCCAAATAACGTACCACCTCACCCGTCATGGAATCGGCAATGATTCCCGCAACACCCAAACGACGTGTTGAGTCAATGGCGGAGTAAGCAAGGAATTCCTTTTGTGAGCAATTCTCGCTTAATGGCAATTCGTAACCATTCAAACGCTGACGGTCTTTTTCTGCTTGTTCGGCAATGATAGACATGGTTTCTACTGCTTCAACGGGATATTTACCCGTAGCGGTCTCGCCACTCAACATTACCGCATCCGTTCGCATATAGATGGCATTGGCAATATCGGTTACTTCTGCGCGTGTAGGACGAGGATTGTTAATCATGGAATGCAACATCTGCGTAGCTACGATAACAGGTTTGCGTGCAGCTACACACTTACGGATAATCTCTCGTTGAATACCAGGAATGCGCTCCAATGGAATCTCTATTCCCAAGTCGCCACGTGCAATCATCACGCCGTAAGATGCTTCTATGATTTCATCAATATTGTCTACACCTTCTTGATTTTCAATCTTCGAGATAATCTTGATGTCGCTATGATGTTCGTCCAAAATGTCTTGAATGGCTTTTACGTCGGCAGCCGAGCGAACGAAAGAGTGAGCGATGAAATCAATGTCTTCTTCAATGGCAAACAAGATGTTTTTCTTATCCTTTTCAGTAAGTGCGGGTAAGTCGATGTGTTCACCAGGAACGTTGACGCTCTTCTTTGAACCAAGTGTACCATCGTTTTCCACCCTTGCAACGATCATTGGACCGATATTTTCCATCACTAACAAGTCGAGCGCACCATCATCAAACAACACATGGTCGCCCACTTTCACGTCGCAACAAAAATCGGGATAAGATACGTTGATGCAATCGTGCGTAGTTTCCATGTCTGGTCGTCCGATAATCTTCACCACGTCACCCGTCTTGTATTGTATCGGATTAGCTACGGCCGTCGTTCTCACTTCAGGACCTTTGGTGTCAATCAATATACCGATGTGTGGCGAAACGGTTCTCACGTTTTTAATGACCGTTTTCATTCCTTCTATCGTAGCATGTGCGGTATTCATACGTACCACGTTCATTCCCGCGAAGAATAGACGACGCAAAAATTCCACGTCACATCTAAAGTCGCTGATGCTACATACAATTTTCGTTTGTTTCATATTGTATATCTGTCAATAGTTGTTGTTCAGGAATTGATTTCTTTTTCTGCCTACAAAGATAGTAATTATTCTCAAAAACAAGCACGAATTATGTGCATAAAAATAACGTTTGTCCTCAATTATTTACTGAAAATTGCCGTCTTTTGCGTTAATCTTCCATAATCCTTTGTCTATTACGCTGAATATTGCTAACTTTGAACCGAAAAATGTAATACAATGCCATTAAGATTACCAGATCGTTTGCCTGCGATTGAGTTATTAAAGCAGGAAAATATATTCGTCATGGGAGCTTCGAGAGCGCATGCGCAAGACATTCGTCCTTTGCGCATAGTGATTCTTAACCTCATGCCATTGAAGATAACAACCGAAACCGACCTTATCCGATTGCTGTCGAACACGCCTTTGCAATTGGAAGTTATTTTCATGAAACTAAAGAGCCATACGCCGAAGAATACGCCTATCGAACACATGATGATGTTTTATAAGGACTTTGACATCTTGAGTAAGGAGAAGTTCGACGGTATGATTATCACGGGAGCACCTGTTGAGCAGATGTCTTACGAAGATGTGGCTTATTGGGATGAGATAACGAAAATCTTTCAATGGGCTAAGACGCATGTTACATCCACGCTTTATATCTGTTGGGCGGCTCAAGCAGGTCTATACTATCACTATGGCATTCCTAAGTATCCTTTGGATAAGAAGATGTTTGGCATTTTCCGCCAAAAGATACTCGATGTGCAATTACCCATCTTCCGTGGATTCGATGATGAGTTTATGATGCCACATAGTAGACATACAGAATTGCATCATGATGATATTGTTAATCATCCAGCATTGACGCTTATCTCGGAATCAGAGATAAGTGGTGTCTCAATGGTGATGGCACGTAATGGACGTGAATTCTTTATCACGGGACATTTGGAATATGCTCCAGATACGCTCGACAAGGAATATCGGAGAGATATGGGAAAACGTGATGATGTGGAAATGCCCATCAATTATTATCGCGATAACGACCCTGATAAAGGTCCTTATGTTACATGGCGTGCTCATGCTAATTTGTTGTTCTCCAATTGGGTGAATTATTACGTTTACCAAGAAACCCCATATAACATCGACGAGATAGAGTAGGGTAACGCTAAGCCTGATAAGAATATGCGCGAACTCGAACTTTTAGCCCCCGCGAAGAATCTTGCTTGTGGCATGGCTGCCATCAGTCATGGTGCCGATGCTGTATATATTGGTGCGAGTAAGTTTGGTGCTCGTGCGGCTGCAGGTAATAGTTTGGAAGACATTGCGGGGTTATGTGTTTATGCGCATCAATACGGGGCGAAAGTATACGTTACCGTCAACACCATTATTTATGATGAGGAATTAGATAAAACGTATGAGTTACTTCAAGAACTGAAACGAATTCACGTAGATGCTATCTTGGTGCAAGATATGGCATTGGTTGGCTATTGCCAGAAAATTGGATTATCCATTCATGCAAGTACACAAACCGACAATAGAGATGCGCAAAAAGTAGAGTGGTTACATCAATTGGGATTCCGACGTGCTGTATTGGCAAGAGAGTTGTCTCTTGAGGAGATTCGCGAGATTCACGATAGAGTGCCAGATATAGAGTTGGAGGCATTTGTGCATGGTGCGTTGTGTGTCAGTTATAGTGGTTTGTGCTATGCTTCTCAATTCTGCATGAATCGAAGTGCCAACCGTGGAGAGTGTGCGCAGATGTGTAGATTGAAATACACATTGGTTGATCAAACAGGGATAATGTTTGGCCGTCCTAAACACTATCTTTCGTTGAAGGATATGTGTCGTTTAGACTACTTAGAAGATATGTCTGATGCGGGAATTGTATCATTTAAGATTGAAGGACGATTGAAAAACGTTGACTACGTGAAAAATGTGGTGGCTGCATATAGTCAGAAACTTAATGAATTGGTGGCTCGTCGCCCACATGACTATAAGCGTGCATCGTTGGGAAAGGTTGTTTATTCTTTCCAACCCAACTTGCAGAAGACGTTTAATCGTGGATATACTGATTATTTCATTCACGGACGGAAACCTGACATTTTTTCTTTCGATACACCCAAAGCATTGGGAGAGTATGTAGGTAAGGTGAAGGAAATACGAGATAAGTCGTTGCGAGTGGCAGGAACGGCATCTTTTGCCAATGGCGATGGCCTTTGCTTCTTCAACGACGACCAACAATTAGTGGGTTTTCGTGTCAACCGTGCGGAATGCAATCAACTCTTTTTTCCGAAAAAAACTTTGGGATTGCGTGTTGGGATGGCTCTATATCGCAATAATGATGAATTGTTTGGTAAATTGATGGCACAGAAAACTGCCGAACGTAAGATTCCCATTACAATGAAGGTACAGAAAAGTGAGAACGGAATTGTTCTACAAGTGCAATCCTTAGAGTTACCTGATGTTTGTGTGATGAAGGAATTGGATTATCCCACAGAACAAGCCCAAAAATCACAACACGACAATTACGTTCGACAATTAACGAAATTGGGAAATACTCTTTTCGAATGCGAACAAATTGATTTGCCTGAATCCGTTTCACAATGTTTCATTCCGTCAAGTGCGTTGGCAGAACTCAGAAGGGAAGCCATAGAACTCTTTCATGAGTCTTTGATGAAAGCCTTGAACAACAAACCCGCAAATGAATTATTGGAAACGGGAAATCCATTGGTACATGCGCCGTCTGAATATCGGCAATTCCCATATTTATATAATATATCCAACCATGTGGCGCATGACTTCTATCTCAATCATGGATTGAGTCAACCGGCCAAAGCATTCGAATTGACAGATTGGAAGAATGCTACACATTCCCCATTGCTGATGCAATGTAAGCATTGTTTGCGTTTTGCGTTTGGCTATTGTGTTAAAAATGGTGGTAAAACTCCCAAATGGAAGGAACCTCTCTTCTTGCAGCTACCCGATGGACAACGTTTCCGCTTACAGTTTGATTGTCAAAAATGCCAAATGAACGTGTATGACTCGTAAGTTATTCTCCATATTGCTCGTTTGTATCTCGATGTTTTTGCTCGCATCATGTTATGGGGGAAAACATCAAGGAACGGGTGGAATGAATAGGCAATCATTCGACAATGAACGAATGATGGATTCGCTGACGTATTCGTCAGAACACCATTATTCATTCAACTATAATTTCATCGTAAAAGCCGACTCCTTGATTTTGGTTCGACAACAACCAGAGGAGAAAATCTTGGACTTACAAACGGATTCCTTTACCGTGGTGAAGGATGAGCAATTGGTAGTGGCAGACTTTCGCATTATTCCCACTGACTCTATAGATTCCGTATGGGTACAAGTAGCTACGGTGATGTCCGATTTTGGATGGGTTCATGAGTCGCAATTACTTGAGAGTGTTGTTCCAGATGATCCCATCTCACAATTCATTTCTACTTTCTCGGATAAACATTTGCTGATATTTATCATTATTATTTCCATCATTACGTCTATCTACATCATCAGAAAGATAGCGCGATTGAATGCGCATATCGTGCATTTCAACGATATTGATTCCTTTTATCCTACATTGCTGACGATTATCGTGGCGTCGTCAGCCACCTTGTATGCAAGCATTCAAAATTTTGCACCAGACACATGGCGACATTTTTACTATCATCCCACACTCAACCCGTTCTCTGTACCCTTGATATTGACGGTGTTCTTGATGTCCGTTTGGGCGTTGCTAATCGTGGGATTGACGGTGGTGGATGTTGTCAGAAACCATTTGCCATTGGGTGAAGCTTTGTTGTATCTCGGTGGTTTAGCTGGAATTTGTGCCGTAGATTACATCATTTTCAGCATCACATCCTTGTATTATTTGGGATATGTGTTGTTGATTGCCTATATCGTATTTGCCATTCACCAATATTATAAACACAACCACAAGTATTTCCTTTGTGGCAATTGTGGTGGTAAAATACGTAAGAAAGGTCGTTGTCCACATTGTGGGGCAACCAACTTATAATCCTCACATTTTTGGATGTAGGATACATATCATGACTTTGCAAAGTGTTTATTTCTTGAATTTTACACTCTTTGTCTTACCGCCACAATTCCATTTGACGATATATACGTCATTAGAGAATTGTTGTATGGAGAACCTTTCGTTTGCCAAGAATGTTCCAATCAACTTACCAGATAAGGTATAAACATACACCTTGAATGATAAAGCATCTGGTGTGTCAGAACCAAAATGCAACTCTTTAGTGATGGGATCGTAGGCAAGTACGTAGTTATCTGGTTCCAACTCTCGAATGCCCGTATATTCAATCGGTAGTTGTTCTTTGGTTGGCGTTATCATCCACAAGCGATTCTTGCTTTCACCATTTCGATTGTCGTTGGTGTAGCTTAAAATCTTCGTACCATCAGCATTGCTTCCACCATTGAGATTGGCAATATGTTGCGAATAGACATTCAACAAATTATAATGTCCATCAGTACCTTGTGGAATAATATCCCAAAGTTGTCTGGTGTCGATAGTATCAGGAACAGCCGTATTTAGTGCTGTTCCTACGTTTGTGGTCGGTCCTACCGCACCTATTGTCGGGTCGTTCAAAGCCATTTCATTGTCGCGATTGATGATTTGGAAATGTCCGTTTGCCCGTTTGATAATCCAATCTTCCGTCAATCTATCCTCCAAATTCGTATATTGAACTACGGCATTTCCATTGGTTTCCATTGCCTTCTTCGTATTTGAGTTGGTAATACGATAGAAATAATCCTTTGGAGAGAATGGGGGAGTGGGGTCTAATGGTTTCCTATTTGCAAATGCTTGTTGTAAAAACTCACTATGTTTAGAGATATAATCTTTCAAATCGTATACATATTGGTCGTATGATGAATACAACACAATCTCATTATACATACGCGTTCGAATGCCCCATTTCTCATAATTGAGTTGGATAGATCGACTCAATAGATTCGTTAGACTATCAATCTTATGATACAAGTATTCAACAAATCCACGGTCGATCAACTCTTTGTATCTACGATTAACCAGTCTCGAAAACCAAGGATCTTCCCACATTCTATTGAGCCATGCTTTGGTCATTCCATAACCAACGTCGGTCATCAATGAGTTATATGTGTTGGGGATTCTTCTGTCGTTGTTATATGCTACGTCGTAATCCCATAAAGGTCCCCAATAGAATATGGAATCTGCCTGATTCTTGTAAAAATACGTACTATAATACCCATCGATATTGCCACTTATCTCGGTGCATAAGAACCAATTTACCAATGTCGTAGAGTCAATCAATCTACGATAACCTTTAATGGGATGAGTGAAATCAGACGATTTCAAACAATTCTCAAAGATAGAGACGTGTTTCTTGATATATTGGTTTTGTTCGTCGTTAATCTCATCCTCGTCGGGAGAATGTATGCGAATGGGCACATTATACACGCTTGAGATAAAACAATTGCCGTCTTGGAATCCATCTACCTCTAACAAATATCCACCAGAGATATCCGCATCTGCTTCTAATGGATAATCCTGTTCAACGATGTTTACACGCTTTTTCTTGATATCTACTTGGTCGCTAATCTGATAGGTTCCCATGTACGTGCCGTTCATGATTAAATCGACAAACTTACAAGCTGGATTGAACGGCAATCCTGCAAATTCACCCATTGCAGACGTTATGGCATTGCGAAGCATGGTCTTATCGCCGGCATTGGCTAACAATGTCCAACTCTTTGCGTTTGCCCGTTCTTCTCCCATAAACCTTTGCTTCTTAAGAAACTTGATGCGATAAGGTTTCTTTGACATGTTCCAAGTAGAATTGCCTCT